>MDTB01235256.1_pt1 | contig 13155 bp, 23 predicted proteins | sample 811161 | NCBI WGS metagenome assembly MDTB01 (sample SAMN05326650, study PRJNA326480) | marine metagenome | isolation source: seawater | place: Mediterranean Sea | collected 2009 | reverse complement strand
GGTAAATTCAAGATTAAACAAGGTAAACCATCTAGTAAGCCAGGTTACAAAAAAGCAATAATAACCCTTAAGAAAGGTCAAAGTATAGATCTTACAACTGGAATATAATCATGCCTTTAAAAACTTTTAAACCATATACTAAGTCTGTTAGGGGAACTGTTCTAACCGATAAATCATCTCTTTGGAAGGGGTCACCCCATAAGCCTTTAACTGTTGGTCAACATTCTACAGGAGCTAGGAATAACCTCGGAAGAATTACATCAAGACACAGAGGAGGTGCTCATAAGCACAAATATAGATTAATTGATTTTAATAGAATAAAAAGAAATGTTAAAGGTACCGTTGAGAGAATTGAATACGATCCAAATAGAACTGCATATATCGCTCTAATAAATTATACTGATAATGAAAAAAAATACATTATTTGCCCTCAAAATTTAAAAGTAGGTGATGTAATAGAGGCTGGTAAAAATGTTGAAATTAAAATAGGAAACTGTTTACATGTCAGAGACATTCCTCCTGGAAGCTCGATTCATAACGTTGAATTAGTTCCTGGAAATGGTGGTAAATTAGCTAGATCAGCTGGATCTTCAGTAACTCTTTCAGGTTTTGATGATGAACACGCAATTATTAGATTAAATTCGGGCGAAACAAGAAAGATCAGCAATATTTGTATGGCTACTATAGGTGTAGTTTCTAATCCAGATCAAAAAAATATTAAGATTGGTAAGGCAGGAAGATCTAGGTGGAAAGGTCAAAGACCACAGTCTAGAGGTGTAGTAATGAATCCTGTAGATCATCCGCATGGTGGAGGAGAAGGAAAATCTTCCGGTGGTAGAAATCCAGTTTCTCCATGGGGACAATCAGCAAAAGGTTTAAAAACAAGAAAACCAAAACGAAGTGATAAGTTAATAATTTCAAGAAGGAAGAAGAGAAAATAGTTATGGCTAGAGCAGTTTGGAAAGGTCCGTTTGTTCATCCAAGTTTATTAAAAAAAATTGATAAACTTAAAGAAGGCTCCGGACAAAAAAAACCTATTAAAACTTGGTCAAGAAATTCGACAATAATACCAGATTTTGTCGGTCACAGTTTTTTGATTCATAATGGTAAAACTTTTATACCTATAACAGTTTCTGAAGAAATGGTCGGACATAAATTAGGAGAATTTTCTCCAACTAGGACTTTTAAAGGACACACGCCAGCTGACAAGAAAGCTGCTGCGCCAGCACCAGACAAACCAAAACCTGCAGGAGGAACTGATGGAAAAAAATAATCTTTCTGTAAGGGCAGTGAACAAAAATGTAAGATCAGGAACTCGAAAAATTGCTATAATACTTGACCATATTAGAGGTAAAAAAGCAGATGTAGCTCTGCGTGATTTAGATTTTACCAGAAAAAGAATCGCTAAAGATATTAAAAAAACAGTCCAATCTGCTGTAGCTAATGCAGAAAATAATTATCAATATGATATTGATAATTTGTATGTAAAAGAAGCTTACGTTGGTAAATCAATAGTAATGAAAAGATTCAGACCAAGAGCTAAAGGCAGGGCAAGTGAAATTAAAAAGCCCTATAGCAGAATAACAATTGTTTTAGAGGAAAAAAAAGAGATAAAAAAAGAGGTAAAAAAATAATTTATGGGACAAAAAATTAATCCAATAGCACTAAGATTAGGCATAAATCGTGGTTGGGACTCTATATGGTTTGCTAAAAAGAAAGATTTTGGAAAATACCTTATTGAAGATTTTAAAATAAGGAAATATATCCAAAAAAATATTATTAATTCTGGAGTATCAGATATAGTAATTGAGAGATCAGGAAAGAAATGTTCAGTTTCTATTCATACGTCTAGACCAGGATTTGTTATTGGAAAAAAAGGTGCTGACATTGAAAAGATTAAAAAGAATATTCTAAAAATTTCAAAAGATAGTGAAATAACAGTTAATATTAAAGAAATAAAAAAACCTGAACTTAACGCGTACTTAGTTGCTGAAAACATAGCTACTCAACTTGTTAAAAGAATTGCATATAGAAGAGCAATGAAAAGAGCAATGCAGTCAGCTATGAGACTAAATGCCTTAGGAATAAAAGTGATGGTTAGTGGAAGATTAGCGGGAAACGAAATAGCCAGAACAGAATGGTTGAGAGAAGGAAGCATACCTTCGCATACGCTAAGAGCTAATATAGACTATGCAACTGCAGAAGCATTGACAACTTATGGAATTATTGGAATTAAAGTTTGGATTTATAAAGGTGAATTATTTAATAAGGATATAGAAAAAGAAAAAAAAGAAAGAGTGAAAAATGCTACAGCCGGTAAGAACTAAATTTAGAAAAGCCTTTAAAGGTAGAATTCACGGGAATGCGACTAGAGCCGCAGTTTTGAACTATGGTGCTTACGGTTTAAAAGCACTACAACCAGACAGAATTATTGGCAAACAAATAGAGGCGGCTAGAGTAGCTTTAACTAGACATATGAAAAGAACTGGAAGAGTTTGGACAAGAATATTTCCTAATATTCCAGTTTCAAAAAAACCTACTGAAGTACGAATGGGTAAAGGAAAAGGAAACCCTGAATATTACGCTTGTAGAGTTAAACCTGGTAGAATTATATTTGAAGTAGATGGTGTTACTGAGCAAGTTGCTAGAGAAGCTTTATATAAAGCATCAGCTAAACTTCCAATTAAAACAAAATTTATAAAAAGGTAAAATGGCTAATAAAAAAAAAGAAGATAAAAAATTAACTGGTGAACAAGCTGTTAAAAAAATCCAAACTCTTAAAAAGGATTTATTTAATATTAGATTTAAAAAAATTAATGGTCAAGTTCAGAATCCAGCTCAATATAATGAAATAAAAAAAAGTATAGCAAGATTATATACAACAATAAATTTGAAAGGCAATAAATGAGTAAAAGACTTTTAAAAGGAACTGTTATTAGCGCAAAAAATAATAAAACTATAGTTGTTAAAGTTGTTAGAAAATTTCAACACCCTTTTTTTGGTAAAGTTATATCTAGAACAAAAAAATACCATGCTCACGATGAAAAAAATAAATTTAAAGAAGGTGATAAAGTACAAATTGTTGAATGTGCTCCAATATCAAAAAAAAAGTCCTGGGAGGTAGTTAACGGATGATACAAATCCAAACAGAATTAACTGTAGCTGATAATACTGGTGCTAAAAGAGTTGAATGCATTAAAGTCTTGGGCGGATCTAAAAGAAGATACGCTGGTGTAGGTGACATTATAGTAATTAGTGTTAAAGATGCAATTCCTAAAGGAAAAGTTAAGAAGGGCGCAGTACACAGAGCAGTTGTAGTAAGAACTAGAAAAGAAATATTTAGAGATGATGGTTCTAAAATTCAATTTGATAGTAATGCCGTTGTATTAACTGATGAAAAAGGTGAACCTATTGGAACTAGAATATTTGGCCCAGTGACACGTGAATTGAGATCAGCGGGTCATACTAAAATTATTTCATTAGCGCCGGAGGTAATTTAATATGATTATTAAAAAAGGAAATCAAGTGAAAGTTATAACTGGCAAAGATAAAGGAAAAACTGGAGAAGTCATAGAAATAAACAGAAAAGATAACATGATTAAAGTTAAAGCTATTAACATGCTAAAAAAACATCAAAAACCAACTAAAGAAAACAAAGGTGGCATAATCTCCAAAGAGAGCTTTATTCATTATTCAAACGTTAAAAATTTAGAAAAAAAGAAAGCAAATAATAAAAAATGACACCTAGATTAAAAAATATGTACGATAAGGAAATTTTGCCAAAACTAATGACAAAATTAAATTATAAAAATAAATTTCAAGCTCCTAGAATTACTAAAATTGTATTGAACATGGGACTAGGTGAAGATGCTTCGGACACAAAAAAAGTAAAATCTTGTCAAGATGATGTAAGTGCGATAGCTGGACAAAAAGCAATAATTACGAAGTTTAAAAAATCAATTTCTAATTTTAAAACAAGGAAAGGATTCGCTGCAGGTGTTAAAGTTACACTTAGATCGACAAAAATGTATGAGTTTGTTGATAGATTGGTAAATATAGCCTTACCTAGAATTAAAGACTTTAGAGGATTAAGTCCAAAAGGAATAGATCAATTCGGAAATTATAGTTTTGGTATAAAAGAACACATAATTTTTCCTGAGGTAAACTTTGACAAGGTTGATAAAGTTAGAGGTATGGACATTACCTTAGTAACTAACAGCCAATCAAAAGAAGCAACTTTAGAACTATTAAAACAATTTAATTTTCCATTAACAATAAAAACAAAGAACTAATTATGGCAAAAACAAGCGCAATACAAAGAAACCTAAAACGAATAAGATTAAGTGAGAAATATGCAAAAAAAAGAGATGCATTAAGAAAGATAATTAAAAATAAAAAACTTCCATTATCAGACAGATTTGCTGCTCAATTAAAATTAAATAAGCTTCCTAAAAATTCATCAAAAATAAGAGTAGTAAATCGTTGCGAAATTACTGGAAGACCGCACGGTGTTTATAGAAAATTAAAAATATCAAGAATAGCGCTAAGAGACATGGCATCCTCTGGCAAAATCCCTGGTATGACAAAATCTAGCTGGTAAGGAAAAATATGACTTTAATGGATCCGATAGGAGATATGTTTACAAGAATAAGAAACGGGCAAATGAGACTGTTGTCTAAGGTTGAAATACCTTCATCTAATTTTAGACTAAAAATATTAGAAGTTTTAAAAATTGAAGGATTTATAAATAATTATCATATCGAAAAAAAAGAAAATAATAAAATTTCTTTGATTGTAAGTTTAAAATATTATGAAGGAACACCTGTTATTAGAGAAATTAAAAGAATATCCAAACCTGGTAGAAGAGTTTACTCCAGAGCAACAAGTATTCCAAGAATTCAAAATGGACTAGGGTTAGCCATAATATCTACAACTAAGGGAGTAATGTCTGATATAGATGCTCGTAAAAATAATATTGGTGGAGAGGTTATTTGTAAGGTGTTTTAATGTCAAAAATAGGAAAAAAAAATATAATTTTACCTAAAGATTCAACTGTTAAATCAGAGAATGGAGTAATTACGGTAACCGGACCAAAAGGATCAAAAAAACTGACTATTAATGATAAAATTTTTTCTTCAAAAGTAAATGAAAAAAATGAATTAGTAATTCTACCTTTAGATAAAAAAATTGATAAAAAAACATCTGTTATGTGGGGCACTTATAGAAGCTTACTTAATAATGCCGTTCAAGGCGTTTCTTCTGGCCATCAAAAAATACTTGATGTCACTGGAGTTGGTTTTAGGGCAAATTTAAAAGGTGAATCCTTAAATCTTCAGCTTGGTTTCAGCCATGATATTAATTTTAAGATACCAAAAGAAATTAAAATAACCGTAGAAAAACAAACTGTAATTACAATTACAGGTATTGATAAAGAATTGGTATCTAAAATTGCTTCTGATATTAAAGCATTAAAACCTGTTGAACCTTATAAAGGAAAGGGTATTAAAGAACGAAATCAGTTTGTTTTAAGAAAAGAAGGGAAGAAAAAGTAAATAATATGAAAAAAATGAATAACAATAAAAAAAGACAATTAAGGAACAGAAGTAAACTAAAATCAGTTTCTGGCAACAGATTTCGTATTTCTGTTTTTAAGTCTTTAAAAAATATATCTGCTCAAATTATTGATGATAACCATAAAAAAACTATTGTATCAGTTTCTTCTATTGAAAAAGAATTAAAATCAAAAAGTAAAAAAAAAATTGAGGCTTCTGCATTATTAGGTGAAGTTTTAGCCAAAAGAGCAAAAGAAAAAAAAATTGATAAAGTTTATTTTGATAGAGGAAGCTATAAATATCATGGAAGAATAAAAAAATTTGCAGAGTCCTTAAGAAAAAATGGATTGGAGTTTTAAATGGCAGAAATAGACAGAAAAGATAATGATATAAAAGAAAGATTGGTAGCTATTAATAGGATAACAAAAGTAGTTAAAGGCGGGCGTAGATTTGGTTTCGCTGCTTTAGTTGTAGTTGGCAATCAAAAAGGATCTATAGGAATTGGGCAAGGTAAATCTAAACAAGTTCCAGATGCAATCAAAAAGGCTACAGAAGTTGCAAAAAGAAATCAGATTAAAGTATCGCTTAAAGACGGAAGAACTCTACACCATGATGTACGAGGTAGAAACGGTTCTGGAAAAGTTTTAATGAGATCAGCATCTTCTGGAACTGGTATAATTGCTGGCGGACCCATCAGAGCTGTATGTGATGTTCTTGGAATACAAGACATCGTAGCAAAATCACTAGGTTCAGCAAACCCTCATAACGTTGTAAAAGCATCTATTAATGCTTTGTTATCTCAAAGTTCACCAAAAATGTTATCAACCATGAGGGGTAAAAAGATTTCTGAGATAGTTTTAAAAAGAGAAAGTTAATATGAAATTAAATAATTTAGTAAAAACAAATTTAAAAAAGATTAGACCTGGAAGAGGTATTGGATCAGGTAAAGGTAAAACCGGTGGAAGAGGGATAAAAGGTCAAAAATCTAGAAGCGGAGTAGCTATTAAAGCTTTTGAAGGTGGACAAACTCCACTGTATAGAAGACTTCCGAAAAGAGGATTTACTTCTTTAGTTAAAAAAAATATTGCAGTTATTAATCTTTCTTTAATTCAAAAATTTTCAGAAAATAAAAAAATTGATTTAACAAAGCCAATCGACCTTAAACTTTTACAAGATAAAAAAATTATTAACAAAAGATATTTAAAATTGAAAATATTAGGAGACGGAGATTTAAAAAGTAAAATAAGTATTACTACCAACTATATTTCTAAACAGGCTAAAACTAAAATAGAAAAAATTGGTGGATCTCTAAATATTCTAAAAAATAATAATAAAAATGTCTAACGAAAATCTTAATCAGGGTGCATTTGCTAAAGCGGGTGATCTTAAAAATAGAATTCTTTTTACGATAATTATTTTATGTGTTTATAGATTGGGTACTTATGTACCTTTAGCAGGAATTGACCCAACTGCTTTAACTGAAATAATGGCAAATAGCCAAAAAGGTTTACTTGGCATGTTTAATATGTTTTCTGGAGGTGCTGTAACGAGAATGGCAATATTCGCTTTAGGAATAATGCCCTATATTTCCTCTTCTATTATCATACAGTTATTAACTGGAGTATCTGATTATTTTAAGAATCTTAAAGAACAAGGTGAAGTAGGAAGAAAGAAAATAACACAGTTAACAAGATACGGAACTGTTTTAATCGCATGTTTGCAAGGTTATGGAGTTTCAGTTGGTTTAGAAAATGCAGGTTCAATTGTTGTAGAACCGGGATTATCATTTAGAATAACAACTACAATATCATTAGTAGCAGGTACTACTTTTTTAATGTGGTTGGGAGAACAAATCACTTTAAGAGGTGTTGGAAACGGAATATCATTAATAATCTTTTCTGGAATAGTTGCTGAAATCCCACGAGCATTGGCATCTACATTTGAACTTGGAAGAACAGGAGCTCTATCAGCAACGATGATAGTAATGATTTTTATTTTAATTATTTTTACTGTCCTTTTCATTGTTTTTTTTGAGAGAGCAATGAGAAAAATATTAATCAATTATCCAAAAAGACAAGTTGGTAACAAAATTTATGGTGGTGAGTCATCGCATCTGCCTTTAAAAATCAATACTGCTGGAGTTATACCAGCAATTTTTGCTTCAGCACTATTACTTTTGCCTGTCACTTTATCTAATTTTGGATTCTCAGACTCAGAAATGTTTTTAAATATTTCTTCTTTATTTACACAAGGTCAACCACTTTATATGCTTCTTTATGCATCTGGTATTATATTTTTCTCATTTTTTTATACTTCAATAGTTTTTAATCCAAAAGAAACTGCAGAAAATTTAAGAAAGTACGGAGGTTATATACCAGGAATAAGACCAGGAGAAAGATCTGCAGAATATATAGAAAGCATATTAATAAAATTAACTACTATAGGATCTTTATATTTAACATTTGTTTGTCTATTACCAGAATTCTTAATTGCAAAATATCCGATACCATTTTATTTAGGAGGCACTTCTATATTAATTGTAGTAGTAGTAGCAATGGATACAGTAACTCAAGTACAAACACGATTAATGAGTTCACAATATGAGTCATTAATAAAAAAAACAAAATTCGGAAAATAATTAATTTTATGAATTTAATTATATTTGGCCCTCCTGGTGCTGGTAAAGGCACACAAGCTGATTTTATTGTGAATAAATATGATTTGTTTCAACTATCTACAGGTGAAGTTCTTAGAAATGAAATTAAAAATAAAACTGAATTAGGTAAAGAAATTTCAACCATTATTAGCTCTGGAACTTTAGTATCAGATGACATAGTTAAAAAATTGGTTGAAAATTTTATCTCGAAAAACAAATATAAAAATAGATTAATTTTTGATGGTTACCCAAGAAATATAAATCAAGCAAGAACCCTAAGTCAATTACTTGATAAATACGAACAAAAAATTGACTTAGTTTTAAAATTATCAGTCTCATTGACAACGATCAAAAAAAGAATTTCTGAAAGACTGAGTTTAGAAAAAAGAGCTGATGACAGTGCAGAAATAGCTATCAAAAGATTTAAAACATATGAAGAGTCTACTGAACCAGTTATTGATTATTATAAAAAATTGAATTTATTAAAGGTGATCGATGGCGAAAGGCCAATTGATCAAATAAATAAAGAAATTAGCGATTATATAGCTATTATAGAGGGTTGACTTTGCGAAATAAGCCCATATAAATACGTTTTTGTAACATATACCCAATTTACTATGGCTCGAATAGCTGGAATTAATATTCCACCAAACAAAATTGTAAGCATTGCTTTAACCTATATACATGGAATAGGCTTACATTCTTCAAAATTAATTTGTAATAAATTAAACATTCCTGTTGATGCAAGAGTAAATAAGTTAACCGAAGATCAAATTTTAAAAATCACAGAATATATTAACACTAATCATAAAGTTGAAGGTGATTTAAGAAGAGAAATTTCTATTAATATTAAAAGATTAGTGGATCTAGCAAGTTATAGAGGATCTAGACATAAAAAAAAATTACCAGTTAGAGGCCAAAGAACTCACAGTAATGCAAGAACAAGAAAAGGTAAAGCAATTGCGATAGCTGGAAAAAAATTAACTCCTTTAAAGAAATAATTATATGAATAAAAAAATTGAAAAAGAAAAGAATACAAAAACAAACGAGCCTAAATTAACACCAAAAGAGTCTACTTTTAAAAAAAAGAAAAAAGTTAAACGAAACATAACTTCTGGAATTGCTTACGTATATTCAACTTTTAACAATACTATAATTTCCATTGCAGATGAAAGTGGTAATGTTATTGCATGGTCTTCCGCTGGTTCCAAAGGATTTAAGGGATCAAGAAAATCTACTCCTTATGCTGCACAAGTAGCGGCGGATGACGCAGGAGGAAAAGCATATGAACAAGGATTAAGAGTTTTATCTGTGCAAGTTAAAGGACCTGGCTCAGGTAGAGAAACTGCATTGAGAGCATTTCAATCAAAAGGTTTCAAAATAACATCAATCAAAGATACAACACCTATGCCTCATAACGGCACAAGGCCACCTAAAAGAAGGAGAGTTTAAATGCAATCTACAAGTAATGTAATTGATAAAAATTGGAAAGCATTAATAAAACCCAATAAATTAGAAATAAATAGTAATGAAGATAAGTCTATAGCAAAAGTTATTGCTGAGCCTCTAGAAAAAGGATTTGGGCAAACAATCGGAAATACATTAAGAAGAATACTTCTTTCATCTATTCAAGGAGCAGCAGTCACTGCAATACAAATTGATGGAGTACTTCATGAGTTTTCTTCAATAAAAGGCGTAAGAGAAGACGTAACTGATATAGTTTTAAATATAAAAAATTTAGCAATTAAATCAAGCTCTAACGGACCAAAAAAAATTGTATTAGATATTAAAGGACCAAAGGAGGTAAAAGCTAAAGATATAACTTTAACATCAGAAATAGAAATTTTAAATCCAGAACAAGTAATTTGCAACCTGGATGAAAAAACAAATTTTCATATGGAACTAATAGTAAATACTGGCAAAGGATACGTATCATCTATTAAAAATAAATCTGAAGACAGTCCTTTAGGATTAATTTCTGTAGATTCTTTGTTTAGTCCCGTCAAAAAAGTTTCTTTTACTATAGAAAATACTAGAGCAGGAAGCACATTAGATTATGACAAGTTATTAATGACTGTAGAAACTAATGGTACCGTAAATGCTGAAGATGCTATAGCTTATGCTGCTAGGATTTTTCAAGATCAATTGTCCATGTTTGTTAATTTTGAAGATCCAAAAGAAGCTATTAAAGAGGTAAAAACTGTAGAACCAGAATTTAATAAAAATCTTCTAAAAAGAGTAGAAGAGTTAGAACTTTCAGTTAGATCTATGAATTGTTTAAAAAATGATAATATAATTTATATTGGTGATTTAGTGCAAAAGACAGAACCTGAAATGTTAAGAACACCTAATTTTGGAAGAAAATCGTTAAATGAAATTAAAGAAGTTTTAAGTACTATGTCTTTGTATTTAGGAATGGAAATACCAAATTGGCCACCGGATAATATCGTTGAAATGTCTAAAAAATTAGAGGAAAATAATTACTAAAAATTATGAGACATAAATTTGGATATAGAAAATTAAACAAGACACCTGAACACAGAAAGGCTCTTTTTAAAAACATGCTAAATTCGCTAATTAAGTATGAACAAATAACTACCACTTTGCCTAAAGCCAAAGAATTAAAACCACTAATTGATAAAGTAATAACGATTGGAAAAAAAAATAATCTAAGTAATAAAAAAAGATTATTTTCTAAATTACAAGATAAAAAATCTGTAGTTAAAGTTTTTGATGTTCTTTCAGCAAGGTATGGCAAAAGGGCTGGAGGTTATTCAAGAGTTTTGAAAGCAGGATTTAGATATGGAGATGATGCTCCTATGGCAATAATAGAATTGGTAGATAGAGATATCCAAGCAAAAAAAGTAGATAAGCCAAAAAAAGTTGAAACAAAGGATAAATCTAAAGAAGCCGCACCCTTAACGGCTAGCAAATAATTTTTCTTTTAAATATTTTCCTATGATCAAAAAGTACGAAGTTGGAAAAGATTATCATGGCACTCGATTTGATAAATGGTTTAAAATAAATGTGTTAGATATTCCGCAAGGTTTAATAGAAAAAATTACTAGAAAAAATCTTATAAAAGTTAACAATAAACGCACTAAAAGTTCATATAGAGTACAAGAAAATGACGAGGTACTTGTTTATAATTTTGAAAAATTAAAGAAACCAAAAAAAAAATCAATTGAACAATATAAGCCTTCTCAATCAGAAAAAAAAAAGTATGATGACTTTACTATTGAGAATAATGAAAATTTTATAGTAATAAATAAACCATCTGGTATTCCTGTTCAGTCAGGAACTAAGTCATTTAAAAATATCATTGATATCCTTAGGAATACAAAATATTTTGAAAATACAAAACCATTTATTGTACATAGGTTAGATAAGGAGACTTCTGGAATATTAATTATTGCAAAAAATAGAGAGTATGCTCAATTATTCACTTCTTTATTTAGAATTAGAAAAATTCATAAAACTTATTTAGCTGTTACACAGGGTGAAATTTCTAGTGACATTAAAACACTTGAAGACCAATTAGTAGTTTTTGAAAAAGAAAGAAAAATTACACAGAAAGCTATTACTCATATTAAGGTTTTAAAAACTAATGGTCAATTTACTTTAGTAGAATTAAAACCTATTACTGGAAGAAAACACCAGCTTAGAAAACAGTTATTCAAACTAGGAAATCCTATTATTGGCGACGATAAATATTCCTTCAAAAAAAACACTTACTTATCAAAAAAAAAAAAATTAATGCTACATGCTTATGAAATAAAATTTATGATAAACAATATTAGATATAATTTTAACGCTGAAATAAATAAAGATTTTAAAGAATTTTTAGATAAAAAAAAATTAAATTTTTCTAAAATTATTTAAAAAAATATCTTTCAATTTTTTATCTATATTTTTAATTTTTTTATTTGTTTGTTTTTGTATTGAGGTAATTTTTTTATTATCAAGACCACAAGGAATTATTTTTTTATAATAGTCTAAATTATTTTTAATGTTAATTGAACATCCGTGATAAGCTATCCATCCCGATACCTTAATTCCTATTGCTGCAATTTTCTTTTTTTTGACCCAAATACCGACATTTTTTTTATCATTAATTCCTTTAATATTATAAAATTTTAAAAAATTTATTATGCTATTTTCAATTATGTTAACTAATTTTCTTATATCTTTTTTTCTTTTATTAAGATTTATAACAAAGTAAACTATTTTTTGTCCGGGACTATGAAGTGTTATTTTCCCACCTCTATTCGTTTTAATTACTCTAATTTTTTTATCTAGTATCTCATTTTCTTTTGATCTTATACCGCTAGTAAAAGTTAAAGGATGTTCTAATATCCACAGTAATTCATTGTCACCGCCTTTTTTGAGTTTTTGCACTCTTTTTTCTAGAAATTTAAATGCATTTTTATAGGGAATTGGACGTTTGCTTATTTTTACTTCTAAGGTCATTTTAAATTGAATTTTATCACCAGATAAACTAATAGTCTCACAAATAATTTAATCGAGGTTTTTATGAGTTTGATCAAATCCATAGGTAGTAAAAAGGTAAACCTGGACTTTAACAAAGATTTTATAACTATTTTTAGTGATAAAATTAATCTAAGTGATTTAAAGTTTATAAATCAAACCTTAAAAGATTTACATCCATCAGATATAGCGAATTTAATCGAAAATTTATCCTTTGAAACAAGAGTAAAGCTTATTGAAATTGAATCATTTAATATAGATCCTGAAATATTTATTGAACTAAACGAATCAATCCAATCTGAAGTACTACAAATTCTTTCTATTGAGTCCATTGCCAACATAGTAAAAAGATTAGAATCAGATAATTCTTTGTCTATTTTAGAAAACCTAGAGTTGAACAAAAAAAAATTAGTTTTAGATAAACTTCCCCCTAAAGATAGATTTCTTTTAGAAGAAGGT
>MDTB01041394.1_pt1 | contig 13155 bp, 16 predicted proteins | sample 811161 | NCBI WGS metagenome assembly MDTB01 (sample SAMN05326650, study PRJNA326480) | marine metagenome | isolation source: seawater | place: Mediterranean Sea | collected 2009 | reverse complement strand
TATCTATAACGATAGACAATTAGGATTTTATCAAATTCATGGAAAAGAGCTAAGTTATAACAATTATAATGATATGTTTGCTTCCTTAGAAATTTTAAATTCATTAAAAAAAAATTCTGGCACTGTTATTATTAAACATGCAAACCCATGTGGTGTTTCGGAAAATAAAATTCCTTTAACTTCATTTAAAAATGCTTTTACCTCTGATCCGATAAGTGCTTTTGGAGGGGTAATTGCTTGTAATTATAAAATAAATAAAAAAATTGCTTCTGAAATCGACAAAAATTTTTTAGAAGTGTTGCTGGCAAGAGGTTTTGATGGAGAGTCTTTAAGAATCTTAAAAAGAAAAAAAAACTTACGTATAATTGATATTTCTAATTTCAAACTTAAAAATCTTACTTCCATAAAATCGTTTGATGGATCTTTCTTAGTACAAACCAAAGATAATATCGTTATAGATAAAAAAAAATTAAAATGTGTGACTAAATTAAAGCCAAATAAGAGAGAACTGGCTGAAATTAAGTTTGCTTTCAATATTTGTAAATATGTTAAATCAAATGCGATAGTATTATGTAATAATTTTTCAACGATTGGAATTGGCGCAGGTCAACCAAGCAGAATAGATAGTTGTAAAATTGCAGTAAAAAAGGCAAAACAATTTCAAGCCTCAAAAATTAAAAACTCTATAGCTGCCTCAGATGCTTTTTTCCCTTTTGCAGATGGAGTAAATATACTTATCAAAGCTGGTGTAAAAACTATAATTCAGCCAGGTGGATCTATAAGAGATCAAGAAGTTATTAATGCAGCAAATAAAGCAAAAATTAAAATGTTTTTTACTAGTATTAGGCACTTCAATCACTAATAAATTTTTATTTAAAAAACTTAATAATATTTGGTAGGAAATAATTAGTGTAAGCCTTTTCATTTAAATGAACTTCGTCTTTTAACCATATATTTTCAAAATTATTTTCAAATATTTTGTAATTTTCTACATAACTGGAAAAATTTAAATATTCAAATTCCGGATATTCTTTAATTAAATTATTTACTACATCCGAAACATTAAGTTTTAAGCTTTGATTGATAAAATGATTTTTGTGTGGGTGTGTAACTACAACTACTTTTTTTATGCTTTCTACTTTTTTTATGCTATCAAAATATTCTCTTAATGAGTTTTCAAAAAATAAAATTTCTTTATCATTAGGTTCTTTTAAGCTCTTTATAATTTTATTAAAATGACATGCTTTGATATATGGATAATTAAACAGCTTTATCAAAAACATCTTTTTAATTCTAACTAACATCTTTACAGTTCTATAATTAGTATAAGCAATAGAAATAGATAAATTATTTGAGTATTTTAATAATATTTCATTTAATTTAATCATTTTATCCATATTTAGTATTTTTCCACTAATAGGATATTCCTCATATGGCACGGAAATGAGATCATGATTGCTATTATATTTTTTAAGATGTTTGTATCTACAATTTTCATCTCCTAAGTCAGTCTGATCAATATAAAGAACGAGATAATTAGGTTTCATCTTAATGATATTTACTAAGTAATCTAATTGTACCTTCATTAAAGAAGGGGAGTAGGAAGTGGTACCTGCGTTAAATAAAGAAAAGTCTTTGAAATTCTTTTCTAAAAAACTTTTTGCTTCTGGGTAATAATTAATGATTTCAACCCAAGAGTCACCTTGAAATAATATAGTCTTTTTAGAACCTTTAGTTATTTGATTAAAAATAAATTCATTGTCATTTTTATATGGACTCTTCACTATTTTACCATCTACAGAAATTTCCTTAGACGGATTTCTTAAGTGATTCATAATTTTTGATCTACTTTTATAAAAATTCAAACTGTCTAAATCTTTAAATTTATGTACAGAAAAAAATTTTTCTAAATTGAGAAAGAAAAAAACAACAACAAAGCAGTAAACGGTTAAAACCGATAAGATTGTGGCCAATAAGTAAAATAAAATTTTTTTATGTCTCATATATTTTGTAATTTTTGAAATTTTTTTAAATCTTTAATTAGTTCTTTAAAGTTTTCTAACTAATTTTGTCAATCTTAGCTGCTAAAATAAAATCACTTTCTGCAAGGCCTTTTATTGCATGAGTAAAAATTTTTATTTTACAATAACCCCATCCAAAAAAAATATCAGGGTGATGGTTTTCTTCTTCGGATAAATCTCCAACTTTATTTACAAAATTTTGGCTTTCTTTAAAATTCTTAAATTTAAACTCTTTGATTAAATAAAAACTTTTGTCATTATTATTTTTTACATCCCAACCGTCGACTTTCTTTAAATATTTATGTATTTCGCTAGTATCAAATGGTGGAATATTTCCATCACAAGCAACACATTTTTTTTTTGATAAATCAGACATTTAATATAATTTTAAAAACTTATTTTGGAGCGGGCAAAGGGGTTCGAACCCTCGACCTTCTCGTTGGCAACGAGACGCTCTACCACTGAGCTATGCCCGCAATAATTAAAGTATAGTACACACTCTTATCAATGGTCAACCTTTATAAAATGTCGCTACCGTCAAACGGTTTTTTTTAGTATAGTGCGTGAATGAAAAATTTTCCTGACGTTATTCCTGTTTTTCCTTTAGATGGTGTAATATATTTTCCTAAGACAAATTTACCGTTAAGTATTTTTGAACAGAGATACTTGGACCTAGTAAACGATGCCTACAAAAAAGATAAGTTAATGGGAATGGTTCAATCTAGAAAAAACGGCAACACTGTTTATAACATTGGGTGTCTTGGAAAAATCAACGATTATCAAAAAAGTGCGGATGGAAGAATTTTAATAAATTTAATTGGTATTTCTAGATTTAAGATTTTAAAAGAAATACCCAACAAAAAGCTATATCGAGAATTCAAGGTAAATTATGATGGTTTTAGTGTAGATACTAATGACTACATTGGTGAAATTGATACAAAAGATTTGATGGAAAAAGCTAAAGTTTTTTTTCAAAAAAACGGCCTTTTACTTAATTGGAAGGAATTTGAAAAATTAGATTATACACAAAGAATAAATACATTAGCAATGATTGCGCCGATTACCAACGAAGAAAAGCAAAAGCTAATAGAGACAATTTCTTTAGAAAATAAGGTGAACGCTCTTAATAGTATAATTAGTTTTTATTTGTACGATTCCAATTATAACAGTCGAACAGTTCAGTAGAGTTAATTTGCTGTTTTATTCATCGAGTCAAAAAAGTCAGCATTATTTTTAGTGTTTTTTAATTTTGAAATTAAAAACTCAATCCCGTCCATGGTTCCCATTGGGCTAATGATTCTTCTTAAAACATTCATTTTTGAAAGGTCATCCTTTTCAAAAAGAAGTTCCTCTCTTCTAGTTCCAGATCTAGTAATATCTAATGCAGGATAAATTCTTTTATCAGCTACTTTTCTATCAAGTATTAGTTCGGAATTACCAGTTCCTTTAAATTCTTCGAAGATCACTTCATCCATTCTGCTACCGGTATCAATTAATGCTGTTGAAATAATTGTTAACGATCCACCCTCTTCAACATTACGAGCCGCTCCGAAAAACCGTTTTGGTCTTTGTAGGGCGTTAGCATCAACACCCCCTGTTAAAACTTTTCCTGAACTAGGAATTACTGCGTTATAAGCTCTCCCTAATCTTGTAATTGAGTCTAATAAAATAACTACATCTTTTTTATGCTCGACTAAACGTTTAGCTTTTTCGATGACCATTTCTGCTACAGCGACGTGACGTGACGCAGGCTCATCAAATGTTGAGGCGACCACTTCTCCTTTTACTGATCTTTGCATGTCTGTAACTTCCTCCGGTCTTTCATCAATTAATAAAACCATTAAATAGCACTCAGGATGGTTTGCAGTAATCGATTGAGCGATATTTTGCAGAATAATTGTTTTTCCTGCCCTAGGTGGAGATACAATGAGCGACCTTTGACCTTTTCCTATTGGGCTTACCAGATCAATAAGTCTTGCTGTGTTATCAGGCTTCTTTTCAACTTTGGTAGTCTCAACCTCCAGCTTAATTCTCTCGTTTGGATAAAGTGGTGTTAAGTTATCAAATGCAATTTTATTCTTTCCTTTTTCTGGTTCGTCAAAGTTAATTTTGTTTACTTTTAAAAGAGCGAAATATCTTTCTGCATCTTTTGGACCTCTTATTTCTCCTTCAACCGAGTCACCTGTTCTTAATCCAAATCTTCTTATTTGGCTTGGGCTAACATAGATATCATCTGGTCCCGGCAAGTAATTGGACTCAATTGCTCTAAGGAAACCAAATCCGTCTTGTAAAACTTCTAACACACCAGTTGCAGTAATTTGTTCATTTTTTTCGGCTAATTTTTTTAATATAGCAAAAAGTATTTCTTGTTTTCTTAAGGTACTTGGATTTTCAATACCAAGTTTTTCAGCTTCATTAATAAGCTCTGCAGGGTTCTTTTGCTTTAATTCTTGTAAGTTCATGAAAATGTTTTGATTAATAGGAAAGTATTAAAAATATATGACTTTTTAAAAAAAATTCAAGACTTATTATAGAGGTTTAAAAACAACAACAAATACAACAACTATTAGTATAATTGTAGGCACCTCATTAATAATTCTATAAAATTTTGCAGATTTCGTGTTTACAGAGTTTTTTAGAGCAACACGACATCTTCCCAAAAAAGCATTATAGCCTGATAAAATAATTACTAATATTATCTTTATTTGCATCCATAATTGCGAAAAGATTTCAAATCCGTTAGTGTGAATTAATATAAGCCCAAAAATCCAAGTTAATATCATAGCTGGCCTCATAATGTAAAAAAGCAATCTTCTCTCCATTACTTCGAATATGTCTGTTGCTTCTTTTTTTTCTTTATTTTCTACATGATAAACAAAAATACGCGGTAGGTATAATAACCCAGCAATCCAAGATATTGCTGCTATCAAATGTAGAGATTTAAATAAAAGGTAAGAGTTCATTTTAAATAAATTTTTTAATCAATTTTTCAAATAAATTTATATGGTCTGCACTATCATTAAGACATGGTATAAGATCAAAATTTTTACCGCCATTTCCCAAAAAGCTTTCTCTTCCCTGGATATCAATTTCCTCTAAAGTTTCTACACAATCAGAGGCAAATCCTGGGCAAATTACTAATAAATTTTTTACTCCCTTACCTGGTAAGCTTTCCAATGTTTTATCAGTATATGGTTTTAACCATTCTTGAGGTCCAAATCTTGATTGAAAAGTTGTCTGAATATCTATTTCATTAAAATTTTCCTTCATAAGCCTTGTAGTTTTATGACAATAGCAATGATAGGGATCTCCTTTATCGAAATATTTTTTAGGTATGCCATGATATGAAGAAATTATTAGGTCTGGTTTCCAATTAATGTTTTCTAACTTTCTTTTAATGCTTTTTATAAGTCCCTCTATGTATATTGGTTCACTTTCGTAATGAGGCATCACCTGTAAACTTGGTTGCCACCTCATATCCATTAACGACCTATATACTTCGTCACAAACGGTTGCTGTCGTCGCGGCTGCATATTGAGGGTATAAAGGAAGAACAATTATATTCTCACATCCAGCTTCTTTAAGTAGTTTTAGCTTTGATCTGATGCTAGGGTTTCCATATCTCATCGCAAAATCAACAACAATTTTTTCATTTCCAATTTTACTATTTAGTTTCTTTGCTTGACTTCTTGTAAAATAAAGTAACGGGGACTCGTTAGTCTCTTTCCTCCAAATTTTTTTATAAGCATGTGCAGTTTTTGATGGTCTAAATGTAAGTATGAATAAATTTAAAATAAACTGCCATAAAATAGGATTAACTTCTATCACTCGCTTGTCGGACAAGAACTCTTTTAAATATTTCCTAATGTCCCACCAGCTCGTTGAGTCCGGGGTTCCTAAATTTATTAACAGAACACCTGTTTTACCAAATTTTACCTCTGGATGATCTTTTAGCATTATGAATATTCTCTATAAAATTTTATCAGTCTCCCAATTTTATTTGGGTCTGTCTTTGGAAGTATACCATGTCCTAGATTGAAAATATAAGGCAATCCTTTAAATGCGTCTAAATACTTTTTAGTACTATTATTAATTTCATCATCGGATAGTAATAATGTTTTGGGATCCAAACCTCCTTGAATTACGGAGTTTTTAAGGTTTTCTTTTGCCCAGTAAGGATCAATACTATAATCAATATTTATTCCGTCAGGCTTAACCAAATTATTAAAGTCTTTATAATTTTCTTTAATCCCTTTTGGAAAACAAATTACGGGAATCTTTTTTTTTTTACAAAATTCTACAATTTTAAAATTCGGATTATAACAAAATTCGTTAAGATCATTTGTCGGTATTAACCCAGCCCAGGAATCGAAAATTTGAATCACATCAGCTCCAGCCCTTACTTGATTTTCAATATGTAAACAAAGATAATCATTTAATTTATCTAGAATTATTTTAATCTCTGTTTTTTTTTCTTTAATTAACTTAAGGTCGATCTCATTTTTATCTATTTTTGCTCCAATCATATAAACCAATAATGTCCATGGGGCTCCTATAAAGGAAATTAATGATTTGTCTTTATGCAAATTTTTTCTTGTTAATTTTATTGCTTCATAAACAGAATTAAGTTTTTTTGTAAAATTATACTCATCATTATTTAAGAATTTTCCAATATCAAATTTTTCTAATTCTGGTCCTTTATTTTCAATGAATTCTACTTTTTGATTTAAAGCATAAGGTACTATTAATATATCCGAAAAAATTATTGCAGAGTCTAGATCAAATCTTTTTATTGGCTGTAGAGTAATTTCAGAACTTAACTTACTATTTAAACATAAATCTATAAAGTTTTTATTTTGTGATCTTATTTTTCTGAATTCAGGTAAATAACGACCTGCTTGTCTCATAAACCAAACAGATTTACAAATCTTTTTATCTATTAAAATTTTTTTAAGATTACCCATTAAATAATAAAAGTTTTTTAAGTGTAATATATGCTCTAGGTCCTGTTAATTAGTTATATAACGAATTATACATTTTTTATACATGTGGGAGTTTATAAGTATCGCTTATAATACTCATTTTAAGTAGTTTATTAGTTTTATAAACACCAAAAAAACCATATTATCTACATTTAATAAACTGTTTAAATAATGTTGATTAATGTTATTAAATTTTTCTAATTTTTTTTTAAAGTGAGTAAAATGAATTAATTAATATTTTATTAACAATTTTATGAACGAAAAATACAATGTATATCTTGTGTCTGATTCAACAGGTGAAACCCTAGATAGAATATTTTTATCGTTAAAATCACAATTTGCCAACTTTGAATATGAAAAAAAAGAGTTTGCTTTTATTAGAACAGAGCAGCAAATTGATAAAATTATAAAAGAATGCAGCGAAATAGATAACTCAATAATTCTTTATACTATTGTTGAAACTAAATTAGCCAAATATCTTGCAAATCAGAGTGATACATTCTCGGTTCCCTGTTTTGGTGTTTTAGGTAATTTAATTTTAAGCTTTTCAAAGCTACTTAATCAAAAAGCTATTCATAAACCAAGCGCTCAACATGTTTTAGATGATGATTATTATAAAAGAATTGAAGCTATACAATTTACCATGTCTCACGATGATGGAAAAAAAGTTGATGATATAAATGATGCAGATGTAGTTTTATTGGGTGTTAGCAGAACAAGCAAAACACCAACTTCTATATACTTAGCCAACAGAGGTTATAAGACTGTAAATATTCCACTAGTTTTGGATCAAAAAATTCCTGAAGATTTAAAAAAAAATAAAACATCATGCATAATAGGATTAATAGCTGACCCAGAGAGATTATCAGATATAAGACGAAATAGGGTAGCTATTATGAAAGATCAAAATCTTAAAGAATATACTGATTTAGATTTTATAAAAAAGGAAGTAGGAGATTCAAAAAATTTATTTAAAAAAAATAATTGGCCAATTATCGATGTTACAAGAAGATCTGTTGAAGAAACTGCAGCCTCAATACTAAAAATTATTGAGATAAAGAAAAATAGATGAAAATAATTTTAGCTTCAAAAAGCGGTGTTAGAAAAGAAATTTTAGATAAATATAATATTGAAAATGATGTAGTAGTTTCAAGTGTTGACGAGGATGAGGTAAAAGAATCATTATTAGGCGAAGGAGCTGATCCAATTTCTATATCAAAAAATCTTGCTGAAATTAAATCCATAAAAGTTAGTAACAAAAATCCAAATCGTTATGTTTTAGGTGCTGATAGTGTTATTTCACTTAACGACGAGTTAATTAATAAACCAAATTCTAGGGAAGACGCATTTGGTATTTTAAAAAAACTAAATAATTCAATACATTATCTGATTAGTTCAGTATGTATTGCAAAAAATGGTGCAATGATATGGAATCATACTGATACCTCTGAACTTAAGATGAAGAATTTAAATGACGATGAATTATCTTTGTACTTAGATAAAATAGATACAAAAACTTTACTTGCTTATGGTGTTTATCAAATAGAAGCAGAAGGTTTAGAACTATTTGAATATGTAAAAGGGGATAAGGATTCAATAATGGGTCTACCTATTAAAGAAATCATTAATTATATTAAACAATTAAAAAAATGAAAAAAAAGTTTGGAATAATTGGAAAGCCTATTAAGCACTCTCTATCACCAGTATTACACAAATACTGGTTTAAAAAATATAATATCAATGCTGATTATGAAATTATAGAGGCAGCTGAACAAGAATTACCAGAAATAATAAAAAAAATTAAACAAGGGGATTATACAGGTATTAACGTAACTCTACCTTTTAAACAGAAAATTATAAATCACGTCGATAAAATTGTTAATGATGCAGAATTTACTGGATCAGTGAATACGATTCTTTTAAATAATAATAAAGCAGTAATCGGAGAAAATACAGATGTGTATGGATTACAAGCTGCTTATCTTAAGGAAATCGACAACAATTTTAATAAAAAAGTTTTAGTAATTGGTGCTGGTGGTGTTTCTCCTTCAGTTATTCTATCTATTCAAAAATCAGGTATTAAAGATATTTCTATAACAAATAGAACTGAAGAAAAATGCATTTTCTTAAAAAAAAAATTTAATTTTTTAAATATAATCCCCTGGGTAGATTTAAAGTCTAAAATAAAAAACTTTGACATAATTATTAATGCAACAAGCCTAGGTTTAAAAAATGGTGATGATTTCAATTTCAATTTTGAAAATACTAAAAACGAAGCTATTTATATCGATACTATCTATAACCCTTTAGAGACAAAAACTTACAAATATTTAAGAGAGGAGGGAAGAAAGGTATTTAATGGCCTTGATATGTTTATCTACCAGGGACAAAAATCGTTCTATTTATGGAATAAAATTAACCCTGAAATTGATGATAAATTGATAGAGTTATTAAATTCTAAACTTAAATGATAAAAATAGGAATTACAGGTTCGTTAGCATCAGGTAAAACAACTGCTAGCAAGATATTATCTTTTAGAAGAGGACCTCTTTTTAGCGCAGATAAAGTAGTAAAAGAACTTTATCAAAATAAAAATTTTAAATCGTTAATTGTAAAGCAATTTAAAATAAAAAATAAAAATAAGATAAAGAAATATTTAAAAAATCTTATACTCAAAGATAAAAAAAATATTAACAAATTAGAAAAAATAATTCATCCTTTGGTAAGGAAAAAAATGAGAAATTTTACTTCACAAAATAGGGACAAAAGACTTCTTTTTTATGAGATACCTTTATTAATTGAGAGCAAATTAATGAAACATTTTAATGTAATCTTGTTTATAAAAGCTAAAAAACAAGTAAGACTTAAGAGATTTCAGTCAAAGAGTGGAGATAAAAAATTGTTTAATTTATTAAATAATAAACAGATGAATGAAACAAAAAAAATTAAATATTGTGATTATGTAGTTGTTAATGAAAAAAATTTAAATATTTTAAAAAAGAATTTATTAGCTATAATTGCTGAGTATGAATGAAGTTTTCTTAGATACCGAGACCACTGGTTTATCTTTTAGAGATGGGCACAAAATTGTTGAAATAGCTTGCATTGAAACTCAAGATTTAATTGCAACTGGAAAAATCTTTCACAAACTAATTAATCCCCAAAGAAGCATGCCAGAGGAAGCATACAAAATACATGGTTTTTCAAATGACTTTCTAAGTGACAAAGATACTTTTGTGCAAATTGCTGACGAATTTCTAAGTTTTATCAAAGATAAAAAAATTATAATTCATAATGCTACTTTTGATTTAAGCTTTTTAGACGGGGAATTAGGATCTTTACAAAAAGAAAAAATAAACAAGAAATTAGTAATAGATTCTTTAGAGATTGCAAGAAATAAGTTTCCCGGCACATCTAATTCTTTAGATGCGCTTTGTAAAAGATTTAATGTTGATCTTTCTCGAAGGACTAAACATAACGCATTATTAGATTGTGAACTCCTTAGAGAAGTTTATATAAATTTATTAGATATCAAGGAACCAAAGTTTAATCTTTCAAACAATATCCCTGAGCCAAATGTAAATAAAACTAAGGATTATAATAAAACAATTGTGAAAATTTCAGAATTAGAAATAAAAAAACATAAAGAGTTTTTAAAATCAGACTTGAAGAAAAACTTTTATTGAACTTTTCTCATTTTATAAAGATTTTCAAAGTCGACTGTATCGCTAATTTTAATATCTTTAAATCCTGAATTTTCAAATAAGAAAACAAATATTTTTCTTAGATCTGGATAAATTTTGTTAGGAATTTCTATAAGAATTATTTTTTCAATTTCTTCTTTTGATAAGCTATCATTTTCCAACTCAACTATTGTTGAATAAATAATTTTTGTGTTAATTTTTTCAAAATCATCTTTTGTAGTAGAAAGACTTAAACTTGTAAGTACCTCTATAATATTCTGTCTAGTTTGAGAGCTTTTTATATCAATATTAATTTTATAATTAGCAATATTTTTAGAAAGTAAGAAAAATGTTTTAGGATTTGGAATATTAAAATTTAATTCTTTTACATATTTTCCGATAATTTTATAATTCATCTTTATTATCCTCTATTATTTCACCATCGACAGTTTTATTTTTAGATTTAATATCATTTTTATTTTTTTTTCTGAAAAACAATCCTAATAGAACTTTTCTGGTAAAAGGAATAAGTAATAAAAAACCTATAAAATCTGTAAAGAACCCAGGCACAATAAGTAAAAATGCTGCCAAAGCTATTGAAGCACCTGAAATCATCTCATAAATAGGCATTTTATCTTGATATAAGTTAATCATGCCTGACTTTAAAGTATGCATCCCTTGGCGTTTCGCAAAGTATAGACCAATTACAGCGGTTAAAAAAATTAAAGCTACAGTGTTTAGGGCTCCAACTTGACCCCCTACTTTGATCAATAGGTATATTTCTAAAGCCGGAAGACCTATAAAAAAGAGAAAAAATGGGTTCATTTGTCTAATACAAAAATATATGATTAAGGTATAATTATCAAATTATGAGTAACAGTTTTGGTTATATAGATATAATATTATTAGGAATGATAGCAGGATTTATCATCTTGCGTCTGAGAAGTATATTAGGCAGAAAAACAGGTCATGAGTCAAAAGTTTACCCAGGTTTCGCTGAGAAGGAATTCAATATACCAAAAAATGAGGCTAAACCAGCCAAACAAAATTTAGATACTTTAGAGGGAAAAGATAAAAAAGAATTTTTAAGTGGTGCAGAAATTGCCTATGAAAGTATTTTATCTTCTTTTGCAACAGGAGATTTGATTAAATTAAAAAGTTTATTGTCATCAAATATGTTTTCAAATTTTTCTGATGCTATTAAATCTAGAAAAAAAGAAGGCATACAATCTGAATTCACTTTTATTGGTGTAAAAGAATCTTCCGTAGAAAATTACGAAAAGATTAAAGACAACTTATTTGCTACAGTGAAATTTGTTGCTGAAGTAATTTCTGTAAAAAAAGATAGAGAAAATAAGATAATAGAGGGTAATCCTGATAAAATTAAGTTTGTTACTGATAATTGGAAATTTACAAGAAATATAAAACAAAAAGATCCTAATTGGTATTTGTCTGAAATTATCAGTAAGTGATAAAAAAAAAAAAACCCAATCAAGAAGATAGAAAAATCTGGGAGGACTACATTCAAAATCCCTCTGATATATACGATAAAGAAAAAGATACTTCTGACAATATCCAGAGAAAAGAAATTTATAAATTTGACTTACATGGTTTTACTTTGGATGAAGCAAATCATAAAGTGAGAGAAATTATAGAACACTGTGTTAAAGATAAATATAAAAAGTTATTACTTATAACAGGAAAAGGGATACATTCCACGAGTGATGAAAATGCTTATATAGCTAAGGATCTTGGAAAATTAAAGCATTCCGTTCCAGAGTTTATAAGAAATAATTCAGAGTTAAACAAATATATCATTTCAATAAATGACGCTCAAAAGAAAGATGGTGGTGAAGGAGCAATAATAATCAAATTAAAAAACTTATAATATAAACTTTGATAAATCTGTATCTTTTACTAAGTTACCTAAGTTGTCTTGCACGTATTTTTGATCTATAGTAATTGTTTCTCCCGCTCTATCAGTTGCATTAAAACTAATATCATCTAAAACTTTTTCAATAATAGTATGCAGTCTTCTAGCACCTATATTTTCAACTGATGAATTTACTTCAGCTGAAATTTTAGCAAGCATATCAATTCCATTATCTGTAAATTCAAGATTTACATTTTCAGTTTTCAGTAATTCTTTATATTGCTTTATTAAGCTGTTATCAGGTTCTTTTAGTATCCTTTTAAAATCCTCTTCCTTTAATGCATCAAGCTCCACTCTTATTGGCAATCTTCCCTGTAACTCAGGTAACAAATCAGAGGGTTTAGCTAATTGAAATGCTCCTGATGCAATAAACAAAATATGATCTGTTTTTATTGGACCATGTTTTGTACTTACAGTTGTGCCTTCGATAAGAGGTAGCAAATCTCTTTGAACACCCTCTCTTGAAACGTCACCTCCAACTCTATCGCTTCTTGCAGAAACTTTATCGATTTCATCTAAGAAAACTATTCCGTTTT
>MDTB01021117.1_pt1 | contig 13155 bp, 8 predicted proteins | sample 811161 | NCBI WGS metagenome assembly MDTB01 (sample SAMN05326650, study PRJNA326480) | marine metagenome | isolation source: seawater | place: Mediterranean Sea | collected 2009 | reverse complement strand
TGAAAGTGGAGATTTATTAGTAAAAGATGCAATGTTGCCAAGTGACACTGTGTCTGGAGATATTTTAATGTCTACTTCTACTGGTGCGTATACCTTTGCTATGGCAAGTAATTATAACCGAGTACCGAAATCTGGAGTAGTAGCAGTAACTGATAGCGGTGTAGTGGAATTAGTAAATAGGCAGAGTTTTCAAGATACATTCATTAACGATTTATAAGTAAATAAGCATATGGTCTTGAAAAATATTTTTTTATAACTACAAATCTTCAAAATATCTTGGTTCTTGATTTGTCATATTCATTTCAGCAACCTCTCCCAATGTAACAGGTGCATCAACGCCTCCTGGACCAGTGTTTACATCATCAATAGGGTTTCCAAAAATTAGATCTTCATCATTTAAGAGCTTTTCAAGTTTATCTACTATTTTTCCTATCTCATCGTAATAATTTTCAACAAGCGCTTCAGCATCCCAATCAAGTTTGCCCATTTTTTTTAACTCGTTAAATTCATTTTTAAATTCTTCAATTTTTTCTTTTGATACATCTTCTACAGGTAGAGAAAATACCTTGACTTGAAAAATCAGTAATTCTTTAGCGTATTCTTTCCAATCCATAAGATAATTATAATTATTTAACCTAATTTACTTCAGGAATTCTTTGGATACCGTAATCAATTAAAGTCTTATAGTGGTGTAGTGGAGTTAGTTAATAGGCAGAGTTTCCAAGATACATTTATTAACGACATCTAAGACTCGCAGGAACATCTGTCCTGATAAAATAAACATATGTCAATCGAGAGAAATGATATCAAACATTTAATGTGGAGAAAAAAGGTAGATAGCTCCTTATTTAAGGGCGAGAGTGTTGTGCCAATGGCTTTTGTAAAACAATGGGAATTAAAAAAACACTTTAAAGACAACAGAAAAAATTCTTCACTTTGGCCAGTGCAGATAAAGTTTGGTACAAAAATCTATGAAGGAAAAGTATTTTATAGACCTCCTACGCTAGCTCGTTCAAGCGAACAACATAAAATCATTTATCAAGATGAACTTATTGAAGATTTAAAAAAAGCATTTTTGATGAGCCACATTAGATGGCTTGAGGTTGAGTTGAGAAAACAAGAAGGAAAAAGAGCAGCAGAGGCAACTCGAGAGACTGAAAGAGAAACACCATTTTGGGAGTTTTTGGACATTGAGTTTGATAAAGATAAAAAAGATTTTATTTTTACAGCTTATTTTAAGCAAGCAGCATATTTCCCTGAGGTATTTAAACACCTTATTGGTTCACCTAAATTAAAGCAGATCGAAGGATCAATTTTTAATAATTTTGAAAAAATAATAAATCAGGACTGGAAAGCAAAAGATAAGTTATCAACAGAACTAGGTGCTAAGAATGTAATCTATTTTCTGATTGATGAAATTAACAAGCTTATCTACGTAGGTGAGACAGGTCAAGATCTGAAAATAAGATTATCTGATAAAGAACACTATAAAAATGCAGGAATTCCATATTGGACTCACTATAGGTTCGAAGTCTTGCCGTCTAGCATTGATACAAAAGCAAGACGAGAAATTGAGGATTTGACGATAAGAGCATATGCTACATTGTTTTCAAACACTAAAGGTGTAAATAGTTTTAAGATTTCAAATTATAAATTAGTGAATAGAAAAATTAAAAACTAAATTTTCTCTAATCTCTCATTTTCAATATCAAAGGTAGACACAAGCAGTTCCTCCGTGTTTCCTCTACCAGTATTTTTTGCACTAATTGTTTTTGTTATGTTAAATTTGTATGCTTTTATACGTTTATTTTTTTTATTTTTATCAACAAATAATTCAAGTGACATACTGTTGAAATTATTAGTAAAAATTACATTATTATTCTTATTTTCCATCAATTTCGATAAATTATTACTTAGCTTTATGTGGGAGTCTTTACTGAACCCTTCAATACTATAGTCAGTAAAATTAGACGTTTTTGAATTAGGTATATATGGAGGATCTAAAAAAATTAGATTATTTTTACTAACACCTCCTTTAAAAGGTTTTACATTACTGTAATCATCACATGTAAAATTTATTTTTGATAGAGCATTTCCTGCTGCATCAAGATTGTCTTCATCAAATAGTTTCTTTTCTACGGGACTGCCCATCGGAATATTAAATCTACCTTTTGAATTAACTCTAAACATTCCATTAAAACCAAGTTTGTTTAGTGCAAGAAATTGTGCAGCAAGCTTTGCTTTTATTTCAGAACTATTTTCTACATTTTCTGCAACAAAATACTCCCAGCTATCATTAAAACTTTCTCTAAACTTGATGTACTCTTCTTTTCTTTTTTCAGTATCTGTATTTAAATTATTAAATTTTGTTTCAATCTTCTTTGCTTCTTCTTTAAGAATATTTCTAGCATCCTGATTAGATATAACATTGTAAAAATTTACTACCTGAGGTACTACATCATTTAAATGTGCATTTTTCAAAAAACCTTTACTATGCAATGAGAAAAATATTGCTCCCCCACCAAAGAAAGGTTCATAATATGTAAAAGGAGAATCTATGTTCTGTATAGCAGACTGAATAATCTCGACTATTTTTCTTTTTCCTCCAACCCATTTAAGAGGGGGAATAATTATTTGTTCTTTTTTCATCAATTTCATTTTATGATTTACCTTAATAAATATGCAGTAAATTTAAATTTAGTCTTAACATGTGACAATAATCAGGTTTTAGTTGAATATTCTAATTTCTAAAAATAAACTCTGTTAATGAGAGAGTTTTCTGATTCGCATTATGGAAAATTTAATGACGAATGGGCTGATTTTTTTATTGAGCTCGGCCAACATACAGTTGAAAACTTAAACAAAAATACAAGAATTATTGCTCTTGTACCAACCACTAAAATACTCCCATTTTTAATTTCTATAGGAGCAATGAATTCATTTTTAAAGGGAAACATATCAACAGGTTTCCTACCACTAGAAAGCATATGGGATGAACTACAATCTACCCCGATTGGGACAGAGGTTCATGTTGTAGATAAAACAAACGGATTTGTTCATCATAAAGGTGCTTTGGATAGCATAACAAGTAATTCATTTTTATTAAAAGTTACACAAAATGAATCCCACGTAACACCTGGATGGATATACGAACCTGAAAGATTTCCTACTCCAGATATAGAGGTATCAATTACATCATCTAGAGAATTTAGTGTTCCTGATAGATCAACAACAACAAAAGCTGATCCAAACCTTAAACTTTTAAAAAAGCTTTATAAAGATTCAGATCCTCTTGGTGTACTAGGACTTCCAAATAATATAATTCAAATTGCTGGAAATAAAAATACACTAATCGAGGAATCAAAGTTGAGATTTGAAATTGATGAAATAAAAGGTTCATTCGCAGAAGGCTTAGTTACTAAGGATGTTTTGAGTAGAAGACAAGAATTAACAAAAATTACAGCAGCAAAAGAAGAAAATCTGAATCAAGAGGCAAACTTGTCAATATTTTGTCAGTCTTCAAACACGAACATTTCAAATGTTTTAGATTGGACAAACAATTTCCCACAAATTTTTCTTATTCCAAGATCATCAAGGCAAGTTTATGACTTAGTAGAAATGTTTAATGATGAGTACTTAAGTAGAGAGGAAGAAGTAGATTTTAATGATTTAAGGGTTCCGAGAGGCTGTGAAATTATGGGATACGTGATTTAAATGCTTGATAAGCTATGGTCAGTTCAGGAACCAGATATTGTTGAAAGAAAAATCCAAAACAAATCTTTAGAGGAAGTTTACCTATTGCTTAAAGAGTTAATAAAGCATGAGGAAGTGGACAGATCAGAAGAATTTTGGGACATTACTTTGCACTCCATTAATTCAATACTTTGGGTATGGTCTAACATACCAAATCCTTTTTCATACGAAGATTCATACATAGAAGGAAACATCTTAGAACTAGAAAATCAACTTAAAGTTGCTAAAGAATTTGAATATAACCCAACACCGCTGCTCGAAGCATTGTTTGACAAAATAAGGATTATACGATTAAGTAATGAATCACCATTATTCGATGCTGAAGTTGAACATTTGGATAAAACCAGGAATATTTGCTTTGTAGCAACAGCTAGTTCATATAGTTTTCTACAAGAAAAAACAAAACAAATTGCAAGAAAATGGGTAGTAAAAACACCAACAGAGCTCAGAAGAGATGACACATATGATGAAATGGTATTCTTTGGTCAATTTAGTAATCTTTTTTATGGAAAGTTTTCAGATCCTTCATTAGAGTTTCTATTTACATCAGCAAGAGCTAAAAAAATGTACTGGGTTCATTATGGGTGGATATCTTCGAGCTGGAGTCCAAAACTACATCTGCTGGGAAGCGAAGACAGCACTAAACCATTTAATGGTGATGAGAACATTTTTCAATCAAAAGGCACAAATACTATTAAGGATTTGGATTTCGTACCGAAAGTTGATGAACAACGATACGTAAATTTGATTAATCGTTCTATAAGTCAAGAGGAAGATTCAGATTCAGAAAGTCAATTACTTGAAGAGGCCTACTGTTTTTTACTTTCTGAAAAAAAAGAAGGAAAATCTCTTGCAGCTTTTGTTTCAAGTGTTGGAGGCAAAGCCTTGGCTTTATCAGACTTTGATGGCGACGGAACATTAGATATTTGGAGGTTTTCACCAGAAGAGCTAGGAAAAGGAATGTATCTTCTTAGAAGAACCCAGGGTGCTGATAGAGATGTTATTGAATTAATTGCAGATAGAAATCTGGGTTCAGATGCAAACAATTTAAGAAATTCTCAAAAAAGATGGAAGATGGAATTAAGTAAAAATGTGAACTCAGTTGGTATTGAACAGGCAATTAAGGAATTGAAAAAACTCGGATGTACACCGGCAAACAGATCGAATGTTAAAAGATGGATGTCAAAAAGCTCAATTAGAACAAGTAAGCAATCACATTTCTATGCACTGATGGAGTTTTCAGGTTTAAAGTCCGAAGCAAGCAAAATCTGGAGTAATATGAGAAAAATTAACGCGGCACACTCTCAAGCTGGATTTGAATTAGATGGCTTACTTAAAGGCAAAATAGAAGACATTGATGCTACAACACTTTATGGCAACACTAGCTATGAATTTACTCTCTCTGATGAACAAAATCTTGGAACAATGACCGCTTTCTCAATTGAAGAAAGATTAGAATCTTTAGTAGAAGTTCCAAGCGGTTGGTGTTATTGGGGAGTAAGGGAGTTATAGGTGGCACATTTTTTACCAGCTCTAAATTTAGACACAGAAGTTCCTGGTGAAATTGAGTTTTTTTTAAGATTAAAAAACGATCCTACAACGAAAAACTGGTGGGTTCTTCATAGTTATTTCCTTTCGAAGCACATCAACCAATCACAAGGAGAGATAGATTTTGTTGTCTTTATTCCAAACAGAGGTGTAGTAGTCGTTGAAGTAAAATCACATAAAAAAATTCAAGTTAAAAATGGTGATTTTTATTACGGTTTTCGTAATAAATTAGGAAAAAACCCCTTTAAACAATCCTATGATAATATGTGGTCTTTGATTGAGATCATAAGAGAGCATCAGGATAAACCTAGAAATTTCTCTAAAATGATTTGGACCCATGCTGTTGTAACACCCACAGCAAGATTTTCTTACGAGTCTCCGGAATACCAAGGATGGAAATTATGTGACTCAAATGAGCTCAATAAAAAATCATTAAGTACATTTCTTCTTAATGCGATCGAGGAACAATTAAAAAAAGACCTTCCAAATCGAAATTATATAGACAACAATGCTTGCAACCCCACAAATATTGTTAAGTGTTTAGAAATTTTAAAACCTGAAGGTGAATCGATTCTTGAAACACCTGATGAAAGAGAGATGCGAATTTTAAAAGAGATTAATGAATTTACACCAGAACAAAACCTAGTATTGCAGGCTTCTCAATTTAATAACCAACTCCATATAACAGGTCCTGCTGGTACAGGAAAAACTACCCTGGCTATACAAATTGCATCAGAAAAGTCTGTTGAAAACGAAAGAGTACTCTACATGTGTTACAACGAGAATTTAAAGTCATATATAAATTCTCAATATGGAGACAGCGGGTTTGATATTAAAACATTCCACGGTCTTTTAAATGAAATTGCAGACATAGAAATACCAACAAATGCTGATGAATATTTCTTTAACGAAACACTACTAAACGAGGCGTATAACAATTTAAGTCAAAAAGATATTTATTACGACCACTTAATAATTGATGAATTTCAAGATCTTGCAAATGAAAGTACTTTAATATTTTTAGATAGATTGTTAAGTGGTGGGCTTAAAGGAGGAAAGTGGAAATTATTTGCTGATTATAAAAATCAAAATTTATACAGAGAGTCAATTAAGCCTGAAAATGTTCTTGACGATTATTTAGGTTTACCTTCTTTTAAGCTTGAATTAGGAGTTAATTGCAGGAACACTCCCTCAATTGTTGATTTTATACAAGATCATATTGAAATAGACCCATACAGAGATGTCCGTAGATTTAATGGAGATCTAGAACCAACAAGAAAGCTTTATAAAGACAATAAAGAGCAAGCCAATAACTTAAAAAATACATTAAACAACTTACAAAAGGTATACGATAAAAATGAAATTTTAGTTTTATCACCAATAACAAATGGAGTGGTTGAAATTTACAATCAAGAATATTCAGGCTCTAGAATAAATAAGTTAAATTTTAGATCTGAAGTCAACAAACAAGAAGGACCTTTTTTTTCTACAATAAAATCTTTTAAAGGACTTGAGTTCCATACCATAGTTATTGTTGATATTGATATTGACAATTTTCTAGATATTAGAGATATGAATAGGCAGCTTTACACAGCTATTTCCAGGGGTCTTGAAACAGTTTCACTTCATATAACAAAAGATGCTCTGAAACTGTTACAGGAGAATAATGTCAATTGATCACATAGCCAACCGAGAAGAATTAATCAATTTTATAAAAGCTGATACAGTAGGGCCAATTAAAGATACAACTAAATATAAATTCAAAGAATTAGATACTTCAAAAAAAATAGTATTTGGCAACAGAGAAGAAGCTGAAAATTTATTTTCTGATTTAGAAACAGGAGAAGAAATTCTTCACATGGCAGACTGGCAGTTCAATCCTTTACAGGCATATTCTTCAGGAATACTTTACCCATCAGAATCAATAATTGATGAAGATGGAGAAAATGATGAAAAAGACAATGATCGTAATGAAGAGCAAGATACTGAAATTCAGGAAAACAAAGAGCAAGAAAAATTTTCGGACAGGCAAGAAAAATTAAAAAACTATAAGAACATTGACGAGACACAAAACCAAAGTATTGATATAGATGCAGTCAACCAAAGGAAGCCTAACGCTATGGCAATGAGTTTCCATTTTGAACTTACTGAAAAGACAAACATAGAAATAACTTTTTCTGGAGGTGCATACGATCCTCTTCCGACTTATGAATCAAGTAAGGAAAATAAGAAAAATATAAAAAATTTAATTAGACCTAGTGATGCTATTTCCCAGATTGACTTAACTAATTCAAGTACTTGGTGGGTGTGCTGTAATAGAACTTTTGATTTAACAATGGAAAAGCAAAAAATATTTGCACCTAATGATAATTATTGGCATCACCAAACTCTTAAAGAAGTAAAGAAGGGAGATGTAATACTAATTTACTCTAAAAAAACAATCAAAGCCATCTCAGTTGTTGTAGAAGACGCAAAAATTGAAGAAAATCTTGATGAAAACATAGAAAATACAAGTAGTGTTAATGAGTTTATTTCTGCCAAAATTAAAACTTTTGAATTAGCTATACCAATAGATATCAATGATATTGATGAAAGCTTAAAGAAAGAAATTGGTAAAGACAAAAACACAACTTTTACCAAAAATGGAATAGTTGATACACACTATTGTTCACCCATTGATTCGAAGTTTTATCAATACTTAAACGAAACATTTAAACCATATTGGCCAATAAATAGCCCTTGGGGTACAAAATATGAAACAACTAGTACTTACGAATATTCCCCCAGCCTGGATGATAAAGAATTAAATGACGAGTCAATGTGGAGAGCTATTTCTGAATTAGAAGATCAATTTTCATTTGAACAGTTAAAAGAAAAGATTTTGCAAAGTACTGATTTTGAAGAAGATCTGTTACAAACGTGGCTTGATAGGCTAGTTGAATCAGGAGAAATAAACCTCTCTAACAACCTGTACGAAATTTCTAACAAGCTTACGTTTTTTAGAACGTTTTTCTTACGAAAAAATTTTGAAGATACCATCTCAATTAATTCAGAAAGAATAAAAAAAATTAAAGAAAGAGGATACATAGAACCACTTGACAATGATGAATTTTCAAAAGTGTTCTATGGTGTTAATTTAAAATATGCACTTTTTGTCAGAAAATACAATTCCGCATATATCGGAACTGTTGTTCTAGAGAATACTTCAAGAAATTATGGAAAAGAGAGCGAAGGTTCTCTTTTCCAATCAAAAATAACTTTAAAAGTCACAGATGGGAAAAATTCTAATTTACTGTCATATCCATCTGAAGTAAATTATGATTCTGAAAATTATATTGAGCTTGAAAATAAAACTTTTGAGATGCTGTATTCCAATAATCCGGTCTATGCGGTTGGTCATGGAACTAGTGTTGGATGGACTGGCTCTAAAGAGATTTTTACAGAGACACTTCCTATTGTAAAGCTTGATAATTTAACTCCAGATATTAAAAATTCAAAAACTGGAGAACTGTTTGATATTGATATGCTACATCTGTCTGAAAGTGAAAATTATGAGAAGATAGAAGAACTGCTTATTCAGTACGAAGACTGGATAAGCCAGCTAGAGAAAAACCAAGAGACAATAGATAAAAAATATAATGATGTTGCTGAATTCAATATTGTTAAATGCAAAAACACTTTAGAAAGAATGAGAAACGGTTTAGATCTCATTCAAAGTAACCCAAATGTTAAAAGGGCTTTTCAGCTTTCAAATAAAGCAATGCATGAACAGCAAATTAGACCATCTCAAGCTAGAAAAATACAGTCAATGAATCCTAAAGAATCTGACAAAACAAAACGAATAGTTTACGATAGGCCACTAAAAGTACAGAACAAGACACCTCGATGGAGACCATTTCAAATAGCATTCTTTTTGTTAAATATTGAATCAATAGTAAATGAAACATCAATTGATAGGGAAAATGTAGAATTGCTTTGGTTTCCAACAGGCGGTGGTAAAACTGAAGCTTATCTTGGTATAGCTGCTTTTACCCTTTTTTATCAAAGAATTATTGATAAAGACGACGATGGAACAGCTGTACTTATGAGGTATACACTAAGACTTCTAACAGCTCAACAATTCGAAAGGGCTTCAAAATTAATTTGCTCTATGGAAATTATTCGTAAAAAAAACCCAGAACTACTCGGAAGCACAGAGTTTTCAATTGCAATTTGGGTTGGTGGGTCAACATCACCTAATACAAAAACACAAGCTATTAACAATTTAAAAAAACTTAAAAGTCCAAACTCATATGTAACTAGTTTATTTATTCTTCAATCCTGCCCATGGTGTATGGCTCAGATTGGAAAATTTGAAATATCTAGGAATGCAAATTTTATAGCTGGAATTAAAAAAAACAATGATACTGTTATGTTGCATTGCTCAGATCTAACATGTGAATTTTCAGAATCTTTGCCAGTCTACGTCACCGATGAAGACATTTATGAGATGAGTCCGTCTTTTATTATCGCCACTGTAGACAAAATAGCAAGAGTTGCTTGGAGACCAGATGCTAGATCAATTTTTGGCATAGATAAAGATGGAGAAAGAACAAAAAAACCACCAAAATTAATAATCCAAGATGAGTTACATTTAATTTCTAACGCATTGGGTTCAGCTGTTGGTTTTTATGAAACTATTTTAGAAGATTTATGTATTGACTCTAGTAATAAAGTTAAGCCAAAAATTATCTGCTCGACAGCTACTATAAGAAATTCTCAACGACAATTGTCAGGATTATACGCTAGAGAAAGTTCTACAATATTTCCACCATCAGGTTTAAGTATTGATGATTCATTTTTCTCCAAAAAAGATACAAGTATTGAAGGGAAAATATACATGGGTTTATTCACTCCAGGTTTTACTACTCAGCAAACCCAAACAAATCTTTATTCAGCAACTACTCAAGCCATGAGTCTATTTGAAGATTCCGAAAGCAAAGATCCATGGATAACAAATCTTTGCTATTTTGGCTCAATGAGAGAATTAGGAACTACGTATAGTTTATTATCAGAGAATATTGTAAGAAAATTAAGACTTTTACATGACAAATATCAGCTTCCAAAGGAAGAGCGCATATATCAACCATATTCGGACCAAGTAATGGAACTAACCTCACGTCTTGACAGCTCTGAGGTTGTTTCTGTAATGCAAAAATTAAGTGTTCCTCTAAAAGAATTAAAGGAAACAAGTATAACTAAGTTCATTTTGGCTACAAGTATTATTGAGGTAGGTATTGATATACAGAGACTGTCTTTAATGACTATATTAAATCAACCAAAAAACACTTCGCAATACATACAGACCTCTGGAAGGGTTGGACGAGACATTAACAAGCCCGGTCTAATTATTACTATTTTTAGCCCACAAAGACCACGAGATCGCTCTCATTATGAAAAATTTAAAGCATATCATCAAAAGCTTCATTCACAAGTTGAGCCTACATCAGTAACTCCATTTTCTGATGCTGCTATAAAAAGAATGTTGAAAGGTGCTTTTTTCATGTATTTAGGTTCTTATATGCCAAAAATTTACTTTAAAGATCCAGAACTCAAGTTTCCGAAGGAAGAGTTTGAAAGATTTAAAGAATTAATTCAAGAAAGAAAAGAATATATATCTTCTGAAGGGGTAACCACTAACAAGCTTGATAAATATTTAAATGAAATTCCTAAAGAGTGGGAAAGAATTCAAGCAACAATCTATCAAGACGAAATGGACAACAGCCTAGAAGATAAGCCACTAATCCTTCAAGCCGACTCTTGGAGAAGATTTAGAGAGCATTCTTTCCTTATTCCAAACTCATTAAGATCTGTAGACCAGAGTGCTAGAGGTGAAATTATAACCCTACCGTTTGAAGATTAAGGAAAAAAATGAGTGATGATATAAGAAAGTCTCAGATTACAGGCACATTTGGAGTGGGCAGTTTAAGAGTACAACTTGGTGGACTTTCTATGATCGCAGCTGGCCTTGATCATTGGTACCAGGATTACACCCTCACTAGGCAAATGCAAAACTCTAGGATTGATAAAAAGGCATTTAAAATCTTTGAGTCAAGACTGCAAAGCTATTTAGACGTTGATTACTTTATGGAACCACCTGTATTTATCGATTCTAATACTGCAGATAACGCATTCATACCAGTACCATTTTTCAGATTTCCTACATTTAGCTATTGTTCGTTCAATCAAGGTAAAAATGCTTGCGGAAGGATTTTAAAACTTAAAGAGTCAGACAAAGCTTTAAAAAGGATGTGTCATTATTGTGAGCAAGAAAATAATAGAAAAAGCATCATGTATCAAGTAAATCTAGTCGTGGCTTGTAAAAAAGGTCACATTGATGAGTTTCCATGGAGTCAGTGGGCACATAATGATATATCACCAAAATGTGATATTAAAAATCTTGTTTTTTTACAAAGCTCAGGTTCAGGCGTAAGAGGACAAAGAGTTAGGTGTTTGGAGTGCAATAGCTCAAACGATTTGTCAGTAGGTTTTTACACACTGAAGGATGAAATTTCAAAATGTAATGGAAGAAAACCTTGGCATGGACCAAACATCAAGGAAGAATGCGGCGAAGAGGTAATAGGTTTATTTACAAATCAAACAAGTCTTTATCAACCAGTTTTAAAATCATCCTTATTTATTCCTGTAGATGAAGGAGATAGCGTTCAAGAGATCGATTTAGAATTTCAAAACAATAGATTTATAAAATATGAAGTAAACGATTTTTTTCAAGACTGTATAGGAGAAGATAGAGATTATATATTAAAACAAATGGAAAAATTTATTGAACGAAGTGATATTTTTGAAAGCTTATCTGAATATCCTGAGGAATCAATACGTAAAGCTTTACTTCAGAGAGCTTTAGGAGAAGAAACTACTGAAGAGAAAAAGGAAAATGAAGTTGCTAGCGACAGTGATTACAGGTATCAGGAATACAAAGTATTAGAAAAAGGTATAAATAACAAATATATTCAGACAGAAACTATTGGTATTGAAAACTATTCTAATGAAGTAAGAGAACACATTAGCAAAATAGTTCTCATTAATTCTATTCTACAAACAACTGCACTTACTGGCTTTACAAGAAGGTCTGGTGCTTATGATTTAAAAAATGGAAAAAATCTTTTATGGAACAAATTTCCAAGTCCTGGAAACAGATGGTTACCTGCAACTCAAAACTACGGGGAGGGTATTTTCATAGATTTTAATTCAGAAATGTTTAAAAAGCACATTAAGTCACCAGGAGTAGAAGAACGTCTAGAGATACTCGAACGAAATCTACTTAAAGATGAAAATGCATTTTTTAATAATATTGATTTAAATCTGAATTTACTTTTTATTCACACTCTTACTCATCTGTTAATAAATGAAATTATTTTTGAGTCTGGATATGGTTCTGCATCTATTGGTGAGAGATTATTTGTGTCTGGACCAGCTCAATCATATGAAATGAATGGAGTATTGATTTATACTGCTCAAGGAGATTCAGAAGGGACAATGGGTGGATTAGTCTCCTTAGGTCAACCAGAAAGATTCAATAAGCTATTTAACAATGCTGTAAAAAAAGGACTATGGTGTTCAACAGATCCTGTTTGTAATGAAGTTGTTCCTCAAGGACCATTTAATCTAAACCTTGGGGCTTGTTATTCGTGTGCATTGTTACCTGAGACTAGTTGTGAATTAATTAATTCACTTTTAGACAGAGGTATAGTTGTTGGCACCCAAATGGAACCAGATTTAGGAATTATTAAACGAATTAATTGAACACATAGTTTTTCTTAACCGCTCTGGTGAAGCTTGTATATAGAAACCTGG
>MDTB01136287.1_pt1 | contig 13156 bp, 13 predicted proteins | sample 811161 | NCBI WGS metagenome assembly MDTB01 (sample SAMN05326650, study PRJNA326480) | marine metagenome | isolation source: seawater | place: Mediterranean Sea | collected 2009 | reverse complement strand
TGTGGACAAAGAATCAAGCAAAAAAACACAATATATTGTGACAATTTCATTTTTTTACACAATATAGTGTATATATGGTGTTTTTTAGCTGTTGGCAATAAGTTAATAAATTGTGGATAATTAATGCTGGAGCAAGATTATGAAAAATTATTTATCTATAGACCAAGGCACAACAAGCTCAAGAGCAATTATTTTTAATTCAAATTTGGAGTTAGTTAGAGATTCTCAAAAAGAATACGATTTAGTTTATCCAAATGATGGATGGGTTGAGTTAGATCCAGAAGATGTAGTAGAAACTGTTAAAGAAACCATTAGCAATGTCTTAGAGAAAAATGAAGAAATTGAAGCTTGTGGTATTACTAATCAAAGAGAGACAACACTCGTTTGGTCTAAAACAACTGGAGAACCAATATATTCGGCTATAGTTTGGCAGGATAGGAGGACATACGATGTATGTAATAAACTAAAATCTGATGGATATGAGGAATTAGTATCAAAAAAAACAGGACTACTATTAGATCCTTATTTTTCTGCAACTAAAATAAAATGGATATTAGATAATGTAGAAGGTGCAAGACTAATGGCTGAAAAGGATGATCTTCTTTTTGGAACAATAGATACATATCTAATATACATGCTTTCAAAAGAGAAAAATCATCTTACTGATGTAACAAATGCTTCAAGGACATTGCTTTTTAATATAAATACAATGGAATGGGATGATGAGTTGCTTAAATTGTTTGATATACCCAAGTCGATGATGCCTAGTGTTTTAGCATGTGATGAGAATTTTGGAACAATTTCTATAAAAGGACATGATATACCCATAAGAGGTGTTATTGGAGACCAACAGGCGGCATTAGTTGGACAAGATTGTTTTAATGAAGGAGATATGAAATCGACTTATGGAACAGGCTGTTTTTTAATGGTTAATACTAAAGATAATCCAGTTGAGATAAAAGAAGGGCTTTTAACCACCATTGCATATAAATTAGACGGAAGAGTTCATTATGCTATTGAAGGAAGTATTTACTCTTGTGGAAATATCATTAAATGGCTTAGGGATAAAATGAAATTCTTTAATTCTGCTAAAGAGAGTGAAAACTTTCTTGACAAAGAAGGTAACTCAAATAATGTTATGTTTTTGCCAGCTTTTAATGGTCTTGGAGCGCCTTTTTGGGATTCAGATATTAGAGGTGGCTTCTACGGTATTACTCAAGATACAACTATCAATGATATAACTACAGCCTCTTTTTTAGCTATTGCATTTCAAACTAAAGAAATAACCTCTATTTTAGAAAAATACAACATAGAAATAAGCAAGCTGTTAGTTGATGGAGGTATGGTGCAAAATAAAATATTTTGTCAATTATTAGCGGATGCATTACAAAAAGAAATTATTAAGCCTACAAATGTTGAATCAACTGCAGTTGGCGCATGCAAAGTTGCTATGATTGGATCTGGGGAAAGTATACAAAATATATCAAGCCAAAATTCATCAACTTTTAAACCTGATGAAGCTCTTAAGCGCCAATATTCAATTAATCATAAGAGTTGGAAAAAATATATAAATGATTCTTTAAAAAATTAATTAAGATCTATTTTTTGTGAGATATCTAAATTTTCTAGGTTGTTTGTATCATGTGTTACAACAATGCATGGAATTTTTAACTTTTCAATAATTTTTGCTATTAATTTTTGAGCTGATTTAATATTTTGAGAATCAAGATTTGAGAATGGCTCATCTAGTAGAAGAAGAGAGGGTTTCATTAGTATCGCTCTTGCAATTGAAACTCTTTGTTTTTGACCACCAGACAACTCAAAGGGCATTTTTTTAAGATGCTCATTTAGTTTAAGAATGTTAACAACCTCGTCATAAAAATCACGCAGATTTTTTGATATGGCATATTTCATATTTTTTTCAGCACTTATATGGGGGAAAAGAGCAAAATCTTGAAAAACATATCCTATATTTCTATTTTCTGGTTCTAAAAAAATATTGTCATCATTTAGAATAATACCATCACATATAATTGAACCAAAATCTGGTTTTAGCAGGCCAGATACAATGTTAAGAAGTGTTGATTTTCCAATACCGCTTGAGCCTGTAATAAGACCAACTTTATTTTTCTCAATCTCAAAATTTAAATTTTTAATTAATAAACTTCCGTTTATAGAAAAATCCAGATTTTTTACTAATAAGCTCATATTTATATGATTAATATATGTCAATTTTATATATAATGCTTCTATTTTTTTAACTCTCTTTAAATTAACCTTAATACAAATGTATACCTATAAAACCTATAACAGTATTGCCAAAGAAGGCATCGACCAACTTGAAAACTATGGAATTAAAGAGGATAAAACCAATCCAGATGCTCTATTAATTAGAAGTCATTCACTCGCAGATAATGATATTAATAAGTCATTGAAATGCATATGCAGGGCGGGGGCCGGAGTAAACCATATACCAATTAAAAATGCTACAGACAGAGGTGTAGTTGTTTTTAATACGCCTGGTGGAAATGCTAATGCTGTAAAAGAATTGGTTATTTGTGGTTTATTACTTTCATCGAGAGGAATAATTCAAGGGCATTCGTTTGCACAATCTTTGGATAATATTCCTTATTCAGAGGTGAATGATTTGGTAGAAAAAAATAAAAGGAATTTCAAAGGAACAGAATTAAAAGGAAAAACAATTGGAATAATTGGATTAGGCTCAATTGGTTCACTAGTTGCACAATCTGTAGATAGTCTAGGAATGAAAATTATAGGATATGATCCAAATATCTCAATAGATGCTGCATGGCAACTCCCAAAAGAAGTAGAAAAAGCCGAAAATTTAAAATATTTATTATCAAATTCTGACTATATATCTGTTCATGTGCCATTGATGGACAATACTCGAGATCTTATTTCAAAAGATGTAATTAAATTTATCAAAGCAGGAGCTAAATTAATTAATTTATCAAGAGGAGCAATTGTTAACAATATTGATGTTTTAAATGCACTAAAGATTAATAAAATTAGTTGTTTTGTGACAGATTTTCCTACACCTGAATTAATAAAAAGGTCTAAAGAATTTTCAGATGTAATTTTACTTCCTCATCTTGGAGCTAGCACTAGAGAGGCAGAGGTAAATTGTGCAATTATGGCTGCTGAGCAAGCAATTAGATTTTTAAAAGATGGAGAGATAATTAACTCTGTAAATTTCCCAAAAGTAAAACTTGGAAGAACAACTAAATATAGATTAGTAATAATACATAAAGATCAGCCTGGTGTGATCGGAAGTATTACAGGCGAGATTGCTTCAAATAATATTAACATTCCAGATATGATTAATAAAAGTAGGGATGAAATTGCAATAACAGTGATAGATTTAGACGAAAAGCCTAGTCGAAACTTAATTAATAGTTTGAAAAATATTACAAGTGTTTTAAATGTGAGAGTATGTAAATAATTCGCTATATTTTTTGAACATATGTCCAAAATTCAACTTTAATAAACTTTAATCAAGAAAACACTTGTCAACAGAAAAAAATAGTGTTATTGGAAGCAGTATTATTTATAAAGAAAACAGACATACTTTTTTCGTAATTTTACTTAAACTACTGATATAAGGTTATTTTATGGAAATCTGTATAAAATTTATACAACAATTAAAAAAGCCTTATTTAAAGCAGCTTTATGTGGTATAAATAAAGTTATCCATAACTTTATCCACAGAATCTGTGGATAAAATTTAGATAAAAAATGGTTAATTTATTAAACAAAATTTCAATACCAAATGATTGGCTTACTAAGTTAAAAAAAGATAATTTTTTTGACAACCTTATAAAACCTATTTCCTTTATAGAAAAAGAAATTATAGACAATAAAGAAATATCTCCTGCTATTGAAAACATATTTAATGCATTTAAATTTTGTAATTTTTTATCTACTAAGGTAGTTATATTTGGGCAAGATCCTTATTTCCAACCTGGTCTTGCCAACGGTTTGGCATTCTCTGTTGATGATGGTCAAAAAATACCAGCGTCATTAAAAAACATATATAAAGAAATAAATGATGATGTTGGTCCTTCAAAAAATAAAAATGGTTGCCTAAAGAGCTGGGCAAAACAAGGAGTGCTTTTATTAAACACTTCATTAACTGTAGAAGTTTCAAAGCCAGGTTCTCATTCAAATATTGGATGGGATAATTTTATTCATGACATTATCAAAATAATAAATAATAAATCTAACGTTGTTTATATTTTATGGGGAAAACACGCGCATAGATTTTCTAGATATATTAATAATAAAAATCATCTGATTTTGTTTGGATCGCACCCATCACCTCTCTCTGCTTATCGTGGATTTTTTGGGTCAAAACACTTTTCAAAATGTAACAATTATTTAAAAAGGAATAATTTAAAAGAAATTGATTGGTGAAATTCAGATAATTTCTATGATTCCAGAAGCTTTTTTAATTTGATCTAACCCATCTCTTTTAATAATCGCATTAAATATTTTTAAGTTATCTATAGGAATGATTTTTCCAATAACTTTAATACCTTCGTCCTCTTTGAAATCATTATTGACGATCAGAGTGCAGAACTTTCTTCTATCAACACCTAGATACTTCATTCTGGCAACAATTTCTTGGCCTCTATAACAACCCTTATCAAATGAAACTCTTAAATTGTCATAATTAATTTCTACAGGTCTAAATTTAGCTATATCTTCAGGTTGCATAAAATAATTTCCTAAGATTTTATTAGCAGCATGCCAATTTTCAATGCTTATCGAATCTTTATATTCAAAATCATGATTTTCGATAGAAATCGAGGCCTTAATATATTTATTTGAGCAGTATGGGTGCTCTAAATCACCTTTTGTTGAGATATTGCCAATAACAATATTGTTAGTTTCTTGAATTTCTACTCTATGAAGTTTTGTGAATGGACCCAATTCATCAACGAGAATAGTTTTAAGAGTATCATTAATTACAAATTTATACTCATCATTACTTTTATTAATAATAAAATCTGCTATTACTTGCCCTTTGTGATTGCAGATTGATGATAGCTGGAATGCGTTATTGGACAGTTGATTGTGATCTGATGTAATTTGCCCATTAAGAAATTCGTCTACTTTCTCTTTGCTACCATTCAATTTAATAACTTTTAGCTCTTTAATAAATAAAGAACCATTTTTTATAAAGTTATTATGTGTATCTTTTTTCAAGTAAAATCTTTGTAATAAAATTATATTTTAAACCAATGAGCAGCGAAATAAATAGAATATTATGGAAGTGCAGAAGAGGCATGAGAGAAATTGATCTTCTTTTGAGAGAATTTTCACGAACCAAGCTACCACAACTAAAAAAAGAGGAATTACTGATATTTGAACAAGTATTAAGTTATGATGATCAAAAATTGTATGATTTTATCTTTAAAAATCATCCTCTTGATAATGATATTCACGAAAATTTTATAAATAAATTTTTAAAAACATTCACTGATCAAGGAAACTTTTAGGTTTATTTATTGTCAGAATTCATAGGAAGCATAATTAAATGAAAAATAATTCAAATGATATTGATTCCGTATTAATTGAAAAAGTAAAGAAAGGAAACAAAGGAGCGTTTAATTTTCTAGTGAATAAATATTATCCAAGGGTATATGCTTCTTTATTTTCTTTTACTAAATCAAAAGAAGATTCTGAAGACTTAGCCCAGCAAACATTTATAAAAGCCTGGCAACAAATTGAATCCTTTAGAGGCGATAGTGCTTTCTTTACTTGGATTTACAGAATTGCTATAAATCTTGCTAAAAACTTTGTTGTAAGTTCTAGCTATAAAAAGCAAAAAGTTAATACTTCAATTGAAGATGCTGCTATTGAGATCACTTCATACGAAAATATTGAATCTGTTCTAACTCACAATCAGTCAATGAAAGAAATCAGAGATTTCATAAAAACAATGCCTGAATCACTCAAAACTGCATTTACGCTGAGAGAATCAGAAGGCAAAAGCTATGAAGAAATTAGTATTATTACCAATACACCAATTGGAACAGTTCGCTCTAGAATTTTTAGAGCTAGAGAATCTATAATTGAATTTATGAAAAAGGAGCTTATGAACAATGAGTGATATTAATGAAAAAATTTCAGCACTTTATGATGGCGAACTTGACCAGGCTGAGATAGATAATTTGCTAGAAGTCGTTGACAGCGATAAGATTTCTCAAGAAAGGCTTTCTTTTTTTAGCTTAATTACTCATTTAGTAAGTGAAGAATCTCATGAACAGGTTTCAATAAGCACTAGTCGCAATTCAAAGAGAAATTTGTTCTCAAACATATGGTTATCAAATACATTAACTGCAGCTGCATCGATACTATTAACACTAACAATTGTTAATAATTCAGACTTTTCAAGGTTAGATATAAGCTCTTCATCAACAGATCAAATTTCATCAGCTATTAATAGTAAAGAAGCTAGAGAAATAGCTGATAGGTCTGAAGAAAACTTAACTGATTATGTTTTAAAAGTTATAAATGATCCAAATTTTATGAACTCTAACCTACCTGTGGATCTTAGAAATGTTGGTTTCTCATTAAATTCTAATAAAGGAGATATTTATTCTAAAGGAAAAGAAAATTTTAAAATTCGTATTGAAAAAAATAATTTTGGTCTTAGAAAAATAAGATATTGGAATCATAGTAATAAGAGAATATATCTTATACCTATAACAGATGGCAGGATTGTGACTATTTATGGGAACATATCAACAGCTACTGCGATTTCAATAGCTAAATCAATTACTTAATTATTATTATGTTAAAACTAAAATTAAAATTTTTTTACCTTGGATTATTTTTATTTACTTCCTCATATATTGTATCTGCATTGCCAGAAAACATATCAGAGCTTGTAGATGAATCAGCACCTGCAGTTGTAAACATAACTGCCACAAAAGAAGTTACATCAAGATCTTCCTATGGATATGGTGGGATACCCGATGAAATGCTAGAAAGGTTTGGAATACCCAGAGAATTTAGAGAAATGCCACAACAAAAAAGAGAAGCAATCTCATATGGATCTGGATTTATTCTTAAAGATAATTTTATTATGACAAATTTTCATGTTGTAGAGGATGCAAGCAAGGTAACTGTTTCACTGTCTGACAGAAGAGAGTTTGTAGCTGAAGTTATAGGAGTTGACCCCTTATCGGATCTGGCTGTACTTGAGGTTAAGGGAAAGAACTTGCCATCAGTTAATGTTGGTGATAGTGACGCTTTGAAAGTAGGAGACTGGGTAATTGCTATCGGTTCACCATTTAGTTTTGATTTTTCAGTTACTGCTGGAATTGTTAGCGCTAAAGGAAGAAGTATTCAAAATAATAATATTGGGAACTATGTTCCTTTTCTTCAAACTGATGTCGCTATTAATCCAGGCAACTCAGGAGGGCCTTTATTTAACTTAAATGGCGAGGTTGTAGGAATTAATTCTCAAATTTATTCTAGAAGCGGAGGTTACCAAGGACTAGCATTTGCAATACCTATAAATGTTGCTGTTGATGTTGCTAATCAAATAATTACCAGTGGAGAAGTTTCAAGAGGATATCTTGGTGTAAGAATGAGTGAGGTTGATAGTGATCTTGCTGATGCCTTAGGAATGCAAAAACCATACGGAGCGCTAATTAATGATGTAGAAGAGGGTGAATCAGCAGATTTAGCTGGATTATTGCCAGGAGATGTAATTGTTGAGTTTGATGAAAAGCAAATTAAATTTAGTACAGATTTACCCCATGTTGTTGGTCAAATTAAACCTGACTCTCAGGCTTATGCAAAAGTTATTAGAGATGGCCAAGAAATTATTCTTAATTTTATTTTAGGTGAGTTGCCTGTAAATAACGAAACATTCATTCCTGCTAAAACTCAAACTTCCTCAGATCCAATTGGCTTCAAGGTTGCTGACATTGATCGAGAAAATCCCTCAATGACAAACATGCCCGATGGAGTAATTGTTTCAAGAGTTGACCCAAACTCTAATGCTTCTGGAAAAGTAAATAGGGGAGATGTTGTCACAATGATTCAGTTCAAAGGGCAAAAATATAATGTGAGTGATGTTGTTTCTTTTAACAAAGCAATGGAAAACTTTTCTTCTGGTGATAAGGTTGCAGTCCATCTCATTAGAGGGGGCAACAGATTTATCCGTTCTATAACTCTTAGCTAGAAAATATTATTTGATATTTATTTCCGTGTTTTGCTAGTAAAATAGCAGCAAATTATGAAAAACATTAGGAATTTCTCAGTTATAGCGCATATCGATCATGGTAAATCGACTTTATCGGACAGACTGATTGAGTTTTGCGGGGGTCTCTCCTCTCGAGAAATGGCAGATCAAATTCTTGATTCAATGGATATTGAAAAAGAACGAGGTATAACAATCAAAGCGCAGGCTGTTTCATTAAATTATAAAAAAAATGAAGAAGAGTATCTTTTGAATTTTATTGATACCCCGGGTCATGTTGATTTTTCATATGAAGTTTCTAGGTCTCTGTCAGCCTGTGAAGGGGCTTTATTGGTGGTTGATGGTTCTCAAGGAGTTGAAGCTCAAACTTTAGCAAATTGTTATACAGCCGTTGAGGAAGGTCTCGAAGTACTTCCAGTTATTAACAAAATTGATCTACCTCAAGCTGAGCCTGAAAGAGTTAAATTGGAAATTGAAGAAATGGTAGGTATAAATGCTATTGAAGCTCCGTTAGTAAGCGCAAAAACCGGTGAGGGAATTGAAGATTTATTAGATAAACTTGTCTCAAATATACCAAGTCCGAAAGGAGATCCAGAGGCAAGCCTTCAAGCATTAATTATTGATTCATGGTTTGACTCATATTTAGGTGTTGTATCACTTATTAGAATAAAGAATGGAAATATTAAATCAGGACAAAAGTTCCAAATACATTCCACCGGCCAATCTTATATTGTTGATGATATTGGTATATTTTCTCCAAAAAAGATTTCTAAGAAAGAATTATCTGCAGGAGAGGTTGGTTATTTAGTTGCAGGAATTAAGGATATTAAAGGCGCTCCTGTTGGCGATACAGTTATTGAATCTAATGACAATCAGACAGAAGCACTTTCTGGTTTCAAAAAAGTTAATCCGAAGGTATTTGCATCAATATTTACTCTTAACTCAGATGATTATGAAAAATTTAGAGATGCCCTATCAAAACTTGTTTTAAATGATTCTTCTTTGATTTATGAACCAGAGGTTTCTGATGCACTGGGTTTTGGTTTTAGATGTGGCTTTTTAGGAACACTTCATATGGAAGTCGTTAGAGAAAGATTAGAAAGAGAATATGACTTAGACCTAATTTCTACCGCACCATCTGTTGAATATGAAGTCTTAAAGACAGATGGTACTTTAATAAAATGTGATAACCCATCTCAACTACCTTTACTAAATGAAATAGATGAAATTAGAGAACCTGTTGTAAGCACAACAATCATTTCTCCCAATGAGTATGTTGGCAATATTATTACCTTATGCACAGCAAAAAGAGGCATTCAAAAAGATATGAAATATTTTGGCAATCAAGTTTCTATAATTTTTGAAATGCCATTGTCTTCAGTTATTATCGATTTCTTTGATCAAATAAAATCATCAACAAAAGGCTTTGCCTCTATAGAATATTCTTTAATAGGTTTCCAAAAATCAGATTTAACCAAAATAGATGTACTTATAAATAATAATAAAATTGATGCTTTATCCATGATAGTACATAAGTCTTTTTCGACATCAAAAGCCAGAGAAATTGCAAAAAATCTTCAAAAATTAATTCCAAGACAAATGTTTGATATCCCTATTCAGGTTGCACTTGGTGCTAAAATTATTTCTAGAGAAACCGTTAAGGCATATAGAAAGAATGTTACGGCGAAATTATACGGTGGTGATGTAACTAGAAAAATGAAACTATTAGAAAAACAAAAACAAGGTAAAAAGAAAATGAAACAACTTGGAAAGGTTTCAATTCCTCAAGACGCCTTTTTAAATTACTTTAGCTCAGATGAATAATATGATTAGTGACCCTTTATTTATAATTGGAATTGCCGGAATATCACTATGCCTAATAACATGGATTCGATATAGTGTCAGCGATCAAAAATCACAACCTTTCTTTATAAAATATTTATCAACTATAAGTTTTATATCAGCTATAGCACTCCTGCTAAGTATTTTTTATAACTCTGGTGATTTAGGTATAGTTTTACTGGCAGGCTCAATCATTGCCTTTATTGTTATGATTTTGGGGTACTTCTTAAAGAATGCTGAAATTGTGTCAACTTCAAGAGGATATCTAATTCCAATTTTAGCAATATTTATATTAAGAACATTTCTATATGAGCCATATCAAATTCCATCAGGCTCAATGGAGCCACAGTTAAAAAAAGGCGATTTCTTATTAGTTAATAAATTTGCATATGGGATTAAGGTAAATAGAATCGGGATGCCAAATTTTTTAAATAATGATCCAGAGTATGGAGATCCAGTTGTCATAATTCCTCCACATAATCCAGTACCATATATCAAAAGACTAATAGGCAAGCCTGGAGATGTTGTAAGTATTATCGACAAAAAAGTATACATTAACGGAAAAGCCCTAAAGAGGGAATATATTGATTCTGAAGATATAATTCTTCAAAGACGCATTAAATATAGTTCAAGTGGTGAGATTGTTACAAAAGAGATTGAGGCCAAAGGAGAGCTATATTATGAATATCATGGCGAATCAAAATATATAATTAGAAATACCGTTGGTGAAAATCAACAGTATCCTCAAGAATGGACTGTTCCTAATGGCCATTATTTTGTAATGGGAGACAATCGAGATAATTCGAATGATAGCACTAAGGATGTTGGCTTTGTTCCAAGAGAAAATTTTTTTGGTAGAGCAGATTACATATTTATGACTTGGGAGTGCTGGACATGTTTGCCATCTTTTAAGAAAGCCGGAAAGGTTAATTAATGGAAATCAAAGCGCTTGAAGATAAGCTCGGATACGTATTCAAAAACCAAAAGCTACTAGAGTTAGCATTAATACATAAAAGCTCTGATAATATCTCAAATAACGAAAGACTTGAGTTTCTTGGAGATACGATCTTGAATTCAATTATTTCTGAATATCTCTTTTTAAAATTTCCTAATGAAAAGGAGGGACTTCTGACTCGAATGCGATCCTATTTAGTAAAAGGAGATACATTATCAAAAAAAGCAAATCAAATTGACATTGTTAAATTTATAAAACTTTCAAAAGGCACTGCAATGCTTTCAGAAAAAAGAAAGCACTCAATTTTAGAAGGCTCTATTGAGTCTATAATTGGAGCTGTGTTTCTGGATAGCAACTGGAAGCAGACAAAAAAATTCATATTAAATCTTTTTAAGCAAGAATTATCTAGTATTGGAGTTGACCAAGAATTTCGAGATTCTAAAACAGAGTTACAAGAACTCCTTCAATCCAAAAAACTAGAATTGCCAAAATATGTGACCACTGAATCAAGTATAGGATTTAACTGTAAAATTTTTATTGATAATCAGAAGTTTACTGGCTCAGGTAATTCTAAGAGGCATTCAGAAATTGCTGTTGCAAAAGAAGTTCTTAAGTATCTCAAATCTAAAAATGGATAAAAATTACTGCGGGTATGTTTCAATAATTGGAAAGCCTAATGTAGGAAAATCAACCATTATTAATACAATACTCAATAAAAAAATATCAATCACATCGAGAAAATCTCAAACGACTAGAAATAATATTCTTGGTATTAAGAATATTAGAAATAAACAAATGATTTTTATAGATACTCCCGGGATGCATATTAAATCTGAAAAAACAATGAATAAGATTTTAAATAAATCTGCTCAGGGCATAATTGAGGATTCTGATATTATCTTATTCGTCCTTCAAAGATTAACTTTAGATGAACAAGATAAATTGATTCTAGAAAAATTAAACGACATTAATCCAAAAATCATTTGTGTAATTAATAAGATTGACCAGGTTGAAGATAAAAATAAGTTACTTCCATTTATTGAAATGTTATCTAAAGAATATGAGCTTGAAGACATTCACATGATTTCAGCAAAAAATAATGATGGTATCGATAACCTTATTAATTCTATACAAAATCATCTACCTGAAAATAATCATATTTATGATGATGACTTCAAGCTCAATACCAAAGACGATTCTTTTATGTTTTCAGAACTTATTAGAGAAAAGATTATTAGAAAACTTGGCGATGAGTTACCTCATGATACTTTTGTTGAAATTGATTTGATTAAAGAAAAAGAAGACATCACCGAAGTTCATGCAATCATTTATGTAAGTCGACAATCTCAAAAACAAATTGTTATCGGCTCAAAAGGAGATGTGCTTAAAAAAATTGGTAAACAAGCACGACTAGAAATTGAAAAATATCTAAATAAAAAAGTTTTTTTAAAAACCTGGGTAAAGGTTAAAAAAAATTGGAATACTGATTCAGGCTTTATTCAAAGTTTAGGTGTTGGAGGTAACTATGAGTCAGAGTGATTATGATGAGTGTTTCCTGCTTCATCAAAGGTCATACGGAGAAACAAGCATAATTGCTGAGGTCTTCACAAAGAAAAATGGCAGAATGTCTATAATTGCAAAAGGTGCAAAAAAACCTAAATCAAAATTTTTTGGTTACTTAGTACCATTTAATAAGCTAAGCATAACCTATTCTGGTAAATCCGAGTTAAAGACCTTAACTAGCATAGATAGAAATCTTGCAAGATCTAAAAATACATTAACTAAAACAAGTTATAGTTTATTGTATATAAATGAACTGCTTATTAAGCTACTTCCAAAAGATGCAAAACAAGTGGATTTATTTGACTTATATGAAATATTTTTAAGTAAGATTAGTTGCAATGAAGATCTTGAAATTGCTCTTAGACATTTTGAATTAGATCTACTTGATATGCTTGGTTATGGATTTGATTACGATCTAGATATTGATAAAAATGTCTCAATTGATCCTAATATAAGCTATTCATTTGTTGCAGAAAAAGGTTTTAGAAAATCAGACAACTCAACTTTTTTTGGTAAGGATATAATTAATATTAAAAACAGAAGACTTGATAAAGTAT
>MDTB01030081.1_pt1 | contig 13157 bp, 13 predicted proteins | sample 811161 | NCBI WGS metagenome assembly MDTB01 (sample SAMN05326650, study PRJNA326480) | marine metagenome | isolation source: seawater | place: Mediterranean Sea | collected 2009 | reverse complement strand
CCACTCTTACTGATAAGTGTAGTATAACAAAATATGCTACAATAACAAGTGATGAACCTAATATCCTACCTGTAGTTAGTACCCTAAGCATGATTATCTGATGTAGAGATAACCGCCTGCCCAATCGCAGTTAGCATACATATACTCACGTTGGTTTTGATCTCTCATATCAAATCTAACGTGTTTAGCAGGAGCACGCCATGAAGCAGGTTTGTAAACTTCCCCTGTTGTCTTATCAACAAAAGCGTGTACGCCTGCACTCTCATACTTACCATTTCTGAAATCGTTTTGTATGACTTTGTGATACTTCTTACCTGATGTAATAGTGAATTTAATACACTCTTCATCATTCTCAATCTTTGTTGCTCTCTCCTGTAAATACTTGTCAGTACCATTTTGATTGTCCATGACATATCGCAATGAATAGTTCCTATACTGTAATTCTAGGCATCTACATAGTTCCTGTGTCCACTTAAGAACCTCTGTCTTTTGAATTGCGTTTGTCATTTTAGGCATGATAATTAATGTTTGTTGTAAAAGAATAAAAGGAAAGGTAACAAACACAAAACCTTTCCTTTCATTAGAGGGGGGTTAGTCAAGAGGTGCTTCACTCAACTTAGACCTAAGTTCGACTTAAATGCGACTTAACGCAACCTTGAAGGTGTGAGTACTAACTCAACCCCCCATATACTTATAATACTGTGTGGTCGGTATCAATGCAATCGGTGGTGTGCCACTTCTTCAACTGTCCACTACTGAATCGGTAAAAAAGCATACCCAATCCGAAACCGAGACCAAACTTTGATGCCGTACTCACACTTCTACCCATTTGATTTAGGGCAGGCCTCATACCTTGATTGTGCATTGAGTATGGTTTTGAACCTAGTCTATCCATAGTATTATAATAGGGTGCGAGAAACAAAAATGATAACTAAGATCATTTTGTTTCCCATATCCTATTATGGCATTATATTATTCCTTTGTCAAGTCTAAATTTTCTTTTGTATCAAATGCCTTTTCTCTCTCTTCCTTATTCAAATTGACACACCGCCAACCATAGTCGCCATTTGTTACTATTGTAGGCATCATATTCATTGATAATGTAATTCTATCTTGGAATTTGTTATCATTATATCCATGTATGATCTGTGCAGGGAATATTATTAACTCGCCTTCATTCACGATAAGTTCATTATCTTGATTATGTGGCGTGTATTTTTTCCTCATTAATTGTAGAGCAGGCATCGAGGGAAAATATAAACTCTCCTCTCTGGTAAAGTTTGTACTGATATGTTTTTCATTATCATAGTTCACATAATATACAGCAGATAGATATGAATTACTGTGATAATGTGGGTGCTGATAACCGCCTTTGTCTGCTACATTTATCCAACTATCAGTTACTTGTACTGTCTCCTGTATATAATCGCCTTTAACTTCTTTTCCATAATATTCTGCCTGTTGTTCGCACCAATTTCTGAATCTACCAAACTTAACATCATTCTGTAAAACAGAATAGTGTCCTATGTGTGACAATGCTTTTGAATTTGTGTTATATGATAACTGATTTAACTTTTGTTCCTCTATCTCTGTCAATATACTTTCTTTTACCTTGTCATGAAATGGGCAAGGTATAATAGCAACAGGTGTCGGCAGTATGTTTACTACTTCCATATTATAATAGTGGATAATCCCATAGTTTACCAGACCTAAACGTAGTCATGGCAGTGTGTCTCTCTTCTTTTGTCAGAGGTTCAATTCTAACATCATTAATATATCTAGGCATCAAATTACTGGATACTGTTATACGATTATTGCCATAGTTAGTGGTATATCCATGACAGGTATTAGCAGGCCACAATAACAACGAACCCTCAACTCCAACCACTTCATTGATATAATTATACTTTGTTTCTTTTTGATTTGTCAACATATATGCAAAGTAATTGGGAAAATTCATACTATCGTTGGGACGATAAAAATATGTTGGCGAGTGAACTTCATCATCAAAGTTAATATAATATAAGGCACATATAGCGGCATTTATATGAAAATGAGGCGATTGTTTACCACCAGAGTCACACACATTTAACCAACTGTCTGTCAATAAGAAATCTGATGTTTCATAACCTAATATATCCTGTGCATATATCTCTGCCTGTTTCTGTATCCACTCTCTGAAATCTTTATACTTATCACTTGATAGGGGTGAATAGTAATCAAAATGTTCTAGTCCTTTGGCGTGTGCATCTACCTTTTGAAATTCATAACTATCACCATGACTATTGATCTCATCAATCAGTAATGACTTTACTGTCTCATGTTCTGGGTACATCACTGCTCCCAACTTCAACGGCAACACATCAACTGTCCTCATTATTTCCATAATAAAATTTCTTAAAATCAGAGGGTAAAGCGTCCTTTGGTACAGGTGTTGTATTAAAACTTACAGTAATCCTTTCGCCATCTGTATTGTTGACTCTACTACCATGTTCTAACCACGAGGGAAATAGGTATAGATGATCTTGCTTAATCGGTATGTCCATTTCATACACACCATAACGAGTAGGTTGTACATTATGAATACACATCATATATGGTTTGAGTGGCGACACCACGAAAAATTGTCCAAAATCTCCCTCTGGTAGTTGGCAATAAAAAGCACCACTTATCACGCTCGACTCATGGCGATGCTTTTCTGTGTACCCACCTTTAGGTAGTATATTAAACCATGCACCACTAATCATTGAAGGATAGTTGCCTATCTTAAAATTATAATCATCAAGACACTGATGAAAAACATTCATAATATCAACACAACTCTCATCTTCTAAGGGGTCCCAACCACCATGACTACTGACACCATTCACTGCCAAAGAATGTCCTGATGTTTTTCCTTGATCTTTGATATGTTTCTTAAAATTCTCTAATCCAGGCGCCTCCCTGAGATCATATTCTTCTAATAATGTAGGAAATAAATCCATGTCAATTCCACTTACAATAGTCTATGTTGAGAACAACTCTTAAATCTGTATCAGTACATGATGTGCCTGCATGAAGCAAATCTCCTGAGAATATTACTGCTCTATTCTCTTGTGATTGTACCTTTTGTCCGTCCTCAAAATATGTATATCCATTGTTATCATTGAAATATAACACACAAATATGATAGTTTGGTATATCAGTAAACTTACCTTTATCATCTTGAGGACCCGAAATGTCAATGTGTAGTGGTTTTTCTTTTATATTTTTTGATCTTGGCGTAGCATTAAACTTAATCCTATGTAAAGCAAATGGATTAAGTGCAGAGAATACTGGTTTAATTATACCATAAACATCTGATATTGGTTCAGCATCTATGTAACACGCATGAGAAAATTGTGGGCAACCATCGCCTTCCATAACAGAGGTAGGCGAATAGTACCAAGGCATACGCCCACCAAAGACATAATCCTTGATGGGCGTAAAGACCTCTGTAGGTAAGAAGTTATCGTATACTTCTATCACGTTTGTATGAATCCATTTGTTTAAATTCGATTGTTCTCTCAACTGGTATGCCATCTACATCAGGCGTAGTCATGTGTTCAAAGAAATCACAGAATCTGTTGTACATTTTTGGACCCTCTGTTCTATTCCATGCTTTTTCCGCCTCATCACTTGGGTGGTGTATGACGACAACAATATATGGTTTAGCAGGGTTCAAGTTGACATGAGTGATAAACTCGGTATCAAGTTTGTTTGTGTGACCTGATGAAGCAGAATATACTAATGTATTACTGTCTCTTAGATCATCACACTTGGCACTTATGATTGACTTGTTAGATTTTAGTTCCCAGTTGATGCGAACCTTACCCTCAAGACGATTCTTTTCAGTAACATACTGAGACTTCGCCATTCTCTTGATACTATTCTGTTCGGTCTTAGTTCTAACTAACAAACCCTCAAGAAGTGAAAGGCATCTTGCTGAATCAAAGTCAAACTTTGGGTCTGCAAGTTTGTTCTTAACCAAAGTCTTTACAATATCTTTCTTACTGTTTGATGTTTTGTGCTTCTCATCTTCCTTGTTAGCAAGTTTAGATAAGTAATCAATCTCAAGATCAGATAGAGTCTTACCAATATCGTCAGGCAAGATTGCAACTGGTATGTCAATTACCTTAGTACACTCTGATGCAGCAGTGAGAGTATGGTTTCCGTTGTTCAACTCTCCGAGTATGATGAATATGGGGTCACAGTTGTCTGTGTTACCGCCATTTGCTTCAATCAATCCTTTGATCTTACGAACTGATTTATTATCTAGTTCCCCTGCTCTACCTTGAAATCTTGGTACATTGACCCAATCCTCAATAGGTTTCTTACCTACATTGAACTCCCCTTTTCTTCTTCTAGCATCAATGTCCTTACACTTCTCAATGTCTAGTGACTTGTGTGAGAATGAAGGCGAACCATTACTCTGGTTGTAATAGTTTGGGTTGTTTCTCGCATCTACCTCAGAGAGGATTGCGTGTTCAGCGTCTTGCATTTGTTTGTATGTTCCGTATTGTAGTATTTTGAATATTAAAACAGGTTCTGACCCTGCCATTATCTTCCTAAACTCAGGATTCTTTGAACTCTCAAGATAAGTGTCCTCAGGCAATCCCAAGTGAATACCAACATACTTCATCAAATTCTCGATGTTTGTGTACTCATAGAGATACGCTACACCGCTTCCTTTGAGTGGTATGTATTCTTTAATGGCAGGCGGAAATTGTTTCATGTGCCTATTCTATCAGACTTTTTATCATCTGTCAACCACATTATTTTAAAATTCTTTGGGTGTTTCTTTTTTAAGACAATTTCATCAAGTATCTTTACTATTCTTCTCATTTTCTAAGATTTGAAGCATTTCTAAAGCGCCTTGTACTTTTAAGAACTCTTCTTTCTTGAGTTCAAAGGTTTTACTCAACTCTTGTATCTCTACCTGTAGATCATTTGCTCTTTTAGTCAGATCTTCTTTATGACTCATAATTTTGATGCACTTACCTTATATATCATACCATAATAAATAGAATTGGCAAGGTATCACTACAAAGAATGGCATACTCTGACTATGAGATAGAAACCAATCCAGAACTGCAAAGAACAGAGATTAATCCAACTGTAAAGAATGTCATGTGCAATCATGATGTTATCTACAAGACTCTTGCAACTGTTGGAGACTTCTATTGTCGCATTTGGTACTACAACGATAATTACGATCCCTCTAGAACCACTGAGGGTACAAAGAGAATCCATATAGTGCCCACTGAGGAATCATTTATAACTGAACATCTAGAAATTAATGAGTGGTTGAACCTAGCAAATGATTATTGGTCTGAGGGCGTAATATTTGTCAATCCTATCATAAGGAGAAATGGCGTTAATTTTAATGTCAATGCTGATTTAAAAGACTGTGTAAAATATATGTCAGGTGTGGCATCACACTATGAGGCAGATAAGGATAAGATCATAGCGATTGATCTCGAAGATAACCAAGCGATGTATGATATGAATTATGATCTTACATCATCAAAAGTTTTCTCAGATGTATCAAATAACAATTATAGTGATTTCACAAGTGGTCCTGTTGGTAACGGAAGTCTAAGTATAAGCAAGACTACAGAATTTGCTAGTGGTTCTATTAGTATGAGTTCGATAAACTCTAAGTATGTCGCTGGCAATAATCTTGGTGCATACTATAGAGGGCAAGGTATTGGAAATATAACTGATAACAATAATGTTCCTACCAGTGGTGCAATATCATTTGGCGATCTGAGAAATAGTGTAAGTAAGATCACTGCTGATTGTAATGGAAATTGGATGCACTGTCAGGCAAGATATGAAGTGTTTGGTAATACTGAATGGGTTTCAACTGTAAATAAACAACTCAATCTTAATGGTAACTTCGGAGGTAACTCTGATCTAAGTCCAGCAGTAAGATTTAATAGTGGTGGTAATGGTCAAATCATTGCTTACGTTACCAGTGCATCTGGTAATCCTCGTGTCAGAGGTTATTCTGGAGAAGGTGGAGGTAGTGGAGCGGGTACAGGAAAAGCAGGCGGAAAAGCAATGATAGTAGAGTCTCCAATATTCATGCCCACTTCTCAAAAAGATTCAAGAGTCCGTGGCGCAGGCGGAGGCGGCGGCGGTGGCGGCAATGGTGGTAAAGGTGGCGGTGGTGGTCACGCTGGTGGAAGGAGATGTAGAGGTTGGTTCTGTAATAGTTCTTATCGTGTCTGTTCAAACAATGGAGGAGCAGGCGGTAATGGTGGTAGTGGAGGCCAAGGTGGTAGAGGAGCGGGATATTACTGGAATGGAAACAATGCCTTTATTGATATTCAAACTGCAAGTAGTAGAAATGGTGCAGGCGGTGGCGGAGGCGCTGGAGGAAGCAGTAGAGGAGGCGGCACAGGTGGTTCTGGCGGTGGCGGTGGCCAAGGCGGTGCATTTGAATCAAATGGTCAAGGTGGAGGCCAAGGTGGCACAGGGGCTACAGGTGGTGGAGATGAACAGGGTTGTGGATACCATTCATCTGGTAGAAATGGGCAAGGAGGCCAAGGCGGTGGAGGTGCTGGAGGTAATAATGGTAAAATTTCGTTTGGTAGTGGCGGCAGTATATCTAATATCTAATCTAAACCATATACTAATTCAGTCTTAGTTCCTTCTGAACTGGCGGTTATTATTGTAGCACCATGAACTGCGGAGGGCAACTGTTCCCATGTAGATATTTCATCTGCCCATGAGTCTGGCATCCATAGGAATGTCTTAGCGTTACTGAATATTGATGATATAGATGAATTATGAGATTCATGTCTCTGTGAATATACTACCCAATTATCTTGAGCAGTTGTTCCCTCTGGAGCATCTTTAGAGAACTGTGTTGATAAGGCATAACCTAAATTCTTAACTAAACCTGTTTCATTAAACTCTATTATTATCTCTATCAAATTATTTTCCTGATCCACCGCCAATTCATCTACGCAATCAGTTACACCTTTTATATTAATATATGTCTTGGTATTTGATCTAGTACCAAGATATTTTAATATGTCCTCTGATATATTCATATCATTTTTAATCAGTCCTATCCTTATATTCTTATTGATTCTACTAATATTAGCAGTACTAATACTATAGTTTTCTATGTCAGCATCAAATAACTCTAATAGTTCCTTTAAAGATGAAGTATCAGTATTCCCTGTGGCCTCTGTTGCTAATTGACATAATCCATCTATACTTGGAGCAAACAATGCAGGCGGGTCAAATGACAGTAACTCCTCTATCATCACTCCATTTTTAAAATATAGAAATTTATATTTGTTCAGATATTTAAACAACACATTATTTCCTATATGTCCATCAAAATACTGATATTGTTCTATGCCTGTTGGTAATTGAAACTTGAATCCATACTTTGTTGCATCTGATTCATTTTTTATTAGTCCCATACCTTGATTCATACCAGTAGAGAATAAATCAGGATATATCTCTACAATACTCTTTACCGCTTCAATATCCTCTGAATTGAATAGAGTAGGATACTGTCCAGAATTTGATATGTTAGTTAGGTTTTCTATGTCAACCATTCTTTTCCTTTTTCGTAACTGAACCAAGTGATAACTGAGTACCTCTCTCCTTTAGTCACAGGTGTGACTTCATGTTTAAACAAGTGGTTGCTTGGATATACATGAGCAGAGTTGCCTCCTGAGAGAATATTATATTTTCCCCAAAATGTGATCCAACCGCCTTCATAATCATCATTAATAGTATAAGATGTGGTTACTGAACCAGCATCAGCATCAACATCTACATGAGGAGAAAGATAACCGCCCTCTGGGTATTTACATAACCAGTATCCAGAGTATTTATCGTAGATAGGGTCTTTTGGTAAAGTATTTCCATAATGTTCATATATGCTAGGCATCAATCTAATGTGTGCCTTATGAATTAGATCAAATATCTCCCCATGTTCGGGTTCTATGAGAATCTGTGACCTATATCCTTTTAGATCATAATATGAACTAGGAGGAGGATTGCCTGGTTCAGGCCAATCTAATCCTTCAACGAGTTCGAGCAATCTTCTATGATCGAGTGTAGGAAGAACATTCCCAGAATGAAGGATATAGTGAAATAATTGATTTGTTTCATTCAGCATTGATATCTACATTAAGTGAAGGAGCAAAGACAAATCCAGATAATGATATTCTAGGATCATCTTTATACCAACCATTTTTCATTATGGCACTGTGCCACATAAAAGAAGGGTATATAATCATTCTATTGAATTTCATTTTTACATGATGTTGCTCTTCCCATACCTCGTCAATAAGAGTTGTATCATTATCTATCAGGTCGGTTGCCTTGTTGGAGAATCCATAAATCCATTCTTTGAGATTCCAATACTCTTCGGTTCTTTTAAATGGTTTGTGTATGTTCTCTGTATTAGTTAGTCCAGTTGCATTATGGGTGAAAAATGAAGTTCCGCCTTCACCTTCCTCATTTAGATATAATACTGTTGCATATATGGCTGGGTCTATGTGTGGTTGTATAGAAATTCTAGGAACTTCCCTATCACTATACATGGCATTGATTTGATATAATAGTTTTACTCTGTCTGGATCAATATTTTTAAAATCTGTACACTTTTGTATCATGTGTCCAGTTAGTTTAGATAGTTCTGCTAGATCAAGGTGTACATTTGATTGATAGCCTGGGAATACCTCGTCTGGATCGCCTTTTCCTAATTCATTATATTGCATAGGAATCTTCTCCACTACCTCACTTATGAAGTCATGTGGATTTTCCAATACATCATCAATGACAATGATCGGGTGTGATTCTAGTCTGTGAATGTCATATTTTAGTTCATCATTGACTCTATGAGTCTTTTCATTAATAATATTCAAATTCATATGGTTATAACTCTAGGTTGTATTCTGCAATCATGGCGAACATTTTACTTTGTATATGTTCTAGATACGATTTATTGATTGGCGGTATATCTTCAAATTTATCAAGATATTCGGTGATCGTGTGGTGAAGTATTCTCACCTCTTCAATCCCCATAACTGCTTCGCAGTGCCAGTCTCCCTCTTGAAACTGTTGGGGCTGCCATTCATCCTCCATTTTTCAGTTCCTCAATCTCGTCTTTGAGTTCTTTAATTGCTTCTATAAGTACAGGAACTAATTTTTCATACTTAACAGTTAGATAATCGTCCATTGATCTGCAAACAACGGCCTCTGGGAATACCTTTTGTACCTCTTGTGCAGATACGCCAAGGTGTCTACCACCGCCTAATCCCAGACCCAAACCTTCCTTGTTGAACTCGTATGTGAATCCACTTAACTTACATACCTTAGCAACAGCACCTTCAATCTGTTCAATATTTGTTTTTAATCTTATGTCAGATGCAAAAGCAGTGATGTCTCCACCGACTGATAGATTAGTACCATTAAACTGCAAATTAGATGATGTTGTAGTTGTGGTGCTATTAGTGTTATATGGGATTCTATTTGTTGAACCTGATAGGTTGCTCGCAAGTGTGGTGGTTGCGGAGTTACCATTAATACTACAAGAAGCAGTACTTGAAACTGTCAAGGAATTTACAGTCAGTGTAGTTCCATTGAATGTAAGATTACCCGAAGATGTGGTACTGTTGTTTCCATTATTGTAAGGAACTCTACCACTAGGGATTTGAATGTTAGCAGCAAGTGTGGCACTTGAAGCATTACCAGTGAACTCAGTTCCAGTTGCAGCTTGGAATGTACCTGTGACCTCAAGGTTGTTGATTTCGTTATTACCACCAATAGTTGCATTATTACCTGTGATCGCAGTAGGGAAAGCACCTGTTCCGCCTTGGAATAATGTCGCAGTGATGACATTGACCTTCGTACTACCATTGGAGTCTCTGGCAACTATTGATGCGCCACTTGACCAGTTGGTATCTTTGGTTGTCAATCCATCAAGTAAATCAGCGTTCAAGTTCACACACTTGGCAGTAGATGATGTCTTGATTGGAGGTACGTTTGCTGCAACGGATTCAAACTGGAATGACTTGATCTGTCCAGCAGGACCTGCATCAATAGTCATGTTTGCATTGTTACCAGCACTTAGGTTAGTAATAATACCAACATTTGCGGTGACTTTAGGAGCACATAGACCATCACCACCTGATACCATATTGATTCTCTCTATCGTTGCAGCGAAACCAACAATACAGGTGTAGATACCAGCGTTAGCAAAGATAGTTAATTGTTCTGACTCATTGCCTGGAGTTACAGGGTACTTACTACCAATCTGTCTGGTAGTCATAGCATCAGAGTCTACATCATTAGAGAAGTATGCGTCAGGACCTATGAGGTCATCAGTAAATGTGATGTCTGTAGATGTAAGTTGAGCAATGTTCGCAAGTTCAATATCAGCATTACCACCACCAGCAGAAGGAACTGTTAGATTGGTAATAGTTGCGTTCGTGACTGTCTCATTGGCAATGGTAGCACTGTTTGTTACTTGTAAGTTAGTAACAATACCTGTAAATACTCTGTTCTCATTGACATATTGTGTACCTACATGAGATAGAGTTGTAATACCAATATCAGCATACAATCCGTTAGTTACAACACCGACTGTAACGTGTAAGTCTGTAACAATACCAGCCTTTGCATACAACTGAGTTGATGCTTCAAGAATATTAAAGGAGGCGTTGTCTGCATTGACAAATGTACCATTGAATGTACCACCTGTACTTTCAAGGTTTCCAACCTTAAGTGTACCACCAAATGTACTTACACCAGCATATGTTGATTTCCAAGGACCCTCAAAGTGTATTGCAGCTGCAGGCTTGAAGGTTACATAAGTACCAACAACTTCCATGTTGTAAAGTCTGGAAGTACCAGCCTCGTGTACTTGTGTGTAGTATCCATGATTTTCCCAAGGGATTCCATCATAGGATATACCACCTGTAGTATTGTAACCCCAGAAGTTAGCATTTTTCTTAATTACTAGAGTGTCATATGATACACCAGCGAATGACTGGTTGGCAGCAAATGTAACCATACCAGACACAAACAAGTCTTTGATCTTAGCAACACCATTAACTTGAAGAGCGTCATTGAAGGCAAATTCTGGAGTAGAATTTCCAATACCTATCTGATCAAACTTATAGAATGATCTATTTGTTTCCTGTGAAACTGCACCAAATCTTCTCCATTCACCCTCTGCAAAGATATGTCCTAAGTATCCACCAGCCGCAGGCACACCAACAAATGATATGTCACCTGATCTTGCAGCAGTTGTAGGAGTTGAGATACCAACTGTGATTACCTTACCCTGTGGGGCATCTCCTCTAAGTGAGAAGTTTACAGTCTCAATACCATCTGTAGATGTGTTTGTTAATTTCTCAGTGAAGTTAACAGGACCATAGAACTGTGATGTTCTATTGTTATTGTCTCCACCCTCAACTGTGAGTGACTCTCTAATCAATACTTCATCAAATACACCTGATGCTCTCTTTATTGTCTCTGCCTCAGCATCGTCACCAACATAGGTGAACACTGGTGCCTCAAGAACTTCTTCTTCACCAGTAATAGATGATAACTTCTTATATCCTGTAAAGAAGTCTCCTGAGTCATTCATACCAGTATAAACAACTGTACCGCCATCTAGTTCTTTCTTCTGTGCAGTCAGTGATTCAGTATCAGATAGAACTCTGTCCTGTTTCTGTGGTAATGATGTTGAGTAGTTTCCTGATCCATAACCAAGATATTCAAATGTATGACCAGAGGCACGAAGGATCGAAGGTCTGCGTAATTCCATAGGAAGAACCTTGATCTTCTTAATCGTAGTTCCTGTGATTGCAGGCGATGCCAACGTACCAAACTGACCTCTAAGAATATTATTAATGTTATCAGAGGTGAATCTTACAACTTCACCATTGATTATACAATAGTCTCCTCTTCTAAATCCATCAGTGGATGAGAGAGTGATAGTAGTATCAGTAGATGTTAGTGGAGCATTGATAGTAGTGGATATACCAGTATAGAAGTATGAGCCTCTACCAGCCAAATTATTCTCACCAGCACTTAATGATTTTCCGTTTGCAGATATACCGTTACCAAATAGTCTAGTATTGGTAGTTAGATATGATGTATCAATACCAGCAGTGATGATACCAACATTGAAAGTAATACTTCTAAGTGGTAGTCCTTCCTCTACACCATCAACTACAAGTGTTCTATCATCAAAGAGTGGGTTTTTAGTTCCTTGAATTACGAAACCATTTCCAGGCACAAGTGAGTGGTTGTTGTCAACTCTGACAGTTGTAAGACCAGTTGCTTTTGTAACATCAATATAAGTTACACCAACACCAATGTTTGCTAAGTGATATGTTGGAACTCTTCTATCATCTCTATCTTTGAAGTATGGTTCAAGATTCCTAGCAGTTCCTATCTCAACTGAAATGGATTTAGATGTAGGAATATCTACAATCTTAAATGTTCCATTTAACTTTGGATCTTCAAAACCAGTTAAGTTAAGACCATCGCCAACATTATTGAATATTGATGTGACTGATACCACACCAGCAACACTAGGAGCACCAGCTGGGAATGATGATACTGTCATAGTATTTCCTATACCATAACCACAACCACCATCAATTAAGTCAACATCTGTAATAGTACCAGCAGCAGATACAGTAATCTTAGCAGCAGCGTTCTTTCCTATAAGTGCATTGTTCTCTAAGTCCGCAGCATATATGACTGTTGCAATTCCTGATCCGTTGTTATATCCAGCGCCATCAGTTATAAGTGATACTGACTTGACTGAGTTGAAGTTATGTTCAACATCAGTGAACAAAGTAACAGTAGTACTACCAGTACCAGTGATTACAGCACCTGTAGCAGCAAAACCTACGCCCTGTCCCTGCATGAAGTAACCAAGAGATTCTTTGGTGATTGATTTCTTCTTATCACTTGTTATAACATCACCAATAACAGAAGCACTAGCATGAGTGATAGCTGGTTCTGGATCTGAGTCGTAGTTGTCTCTATCCTGTTGTGGATATAAGTTTCTTACGTCCTGTGAGAAGGACTTCATTGATACACCAAAACCTAGATCCTTGTCTAGTGGTATTGATGAACAT
>MDTB01064488.1_pt1 | contig 13158 bp, 12 predicted proteins | sample 811161 | NCBI WGS metagenome assembly MDTB01 (sample SAMN05326650, study PRJNA326480) | marine metagenome | isolation source: seawater | place: Mediterranean Sea | collected 2009 | reverse complement strand
TACCAATTTGGTGGATTAGCCACATGGTTCAAAAGAGCAGGGGGGCACATCTTCGATATTTCTTTACATGGATTTCCTGTTGGAATGATTAAGTCCTGCAGGAGGTATTGGACCAAAGAAATTGCCGATTCCATCGTCCAGTTGAAAAATATCCGGTTCATCAATCCCCAATATAATTTAGAAACTACTTTTGATCGCTCTGATTTCACTAAGATACTTCAAGAGACATTCAATATAGCCAAAAGCAAGATTGAAGAGTTTTATGAACACCTGTCGAGCATGGATTACTTCGCCAATGACAAAAGATCCATTGGGGATCTACTGGAAGAATTCTTTCCAGGTCGCAATGAAATTAAAAGACTATTGCTTGAACCAATTTCGTATGCAAACGGTTCTTCATTGTTAGATCCAGCTATCGCCTATGGGATTGTTTTTTCTAATTTCATGAAAAAGGGGATTTACACCTTTAAAGACGGAACGGATTCTTTGATCAAAAAAATGGTCAAAGAGCTTAGATCGAATGGGGCAGATTTGAGAAGGCAATGTCTAGTGGAAGCAGTTACGACAAATCAGGTAGGAGATTGCCACCAAGTAGAGGGCGTTATTGTTAATGGGAAAACTATTAAGTGCGGAGCAGTCTTATCAAATGCAAACCTGAAGAACACTATTGAAAAACTGTTCGGGCTTGCAAAGTTGCCAAAAAAATTTGCGAAACAAGCCAAGTCTGTCAGGCTAAATTCTACTTCTTGCCAAGTTTATATCGGTTTAAAAAAAGGGATAAGCATTCCAGACATAGGTGATCTCATATTTACTTCGGAATCTCCCTCTTTCTCAACAGATGAACTTACCAGTCTAAATACAACGAGTCGCACCTTTTCCGTTTATTACCCAGATACACGCCCCGATCGCAAAGAACCACGCTTTAGCATAGTTGCTTCTATCAATGCAAAATGGCAAGACTGGCAAAATTTATCTGATGAAAAGTATGCCAGCGAAAAAGCAAGACTCTGCGAAGAATCTGTTGTAGCTTTAGAGAAAATCGTACCAGACATACGTTCGAAAATAGAGCATTTGGAGGCAGCCACCCCACGAACAATAAAACACTACACTCATCATGCATCAGGTGCTTCATTTGGAACTAAGTTTGAAGGTCTTGATGTATCTTCTCAGCTTCCTGATCATGCACCTGGACTATATCATGCTGGATCCGTTGGCATCATCATGTCAGGTTGGCTTGGGACGATTAATTACGGTGTGATAACTGCCAATAAAATTGACAGGTTTCTTCGTAGAAAATAGTGCTTGTACTAGCATTACATCTGCGTTCTTCATCCGAATTCCATCAAAACATCAGATCATTTTAAGTTTTAATTTTCTCTTTTAATGGAAGATATACATCGAAGAATACCTCATCGCCCGCCTTTTTTATTCGTAGACCGGATTATTGAAATAAATGCAGAAGATGCTACTTGCGAGCTTTCCGTCCGCGAAGACTTCGACATTTTCAAAGGGCATTACCCCAATAATCCGATTTTTCCCGGAGTTTTATCCTGTGAAGCTGTTTTTCAGACAGGGGCAATTTTTCTTTCTGAAAAAATTGGACAAGATGAGCTGAATTCAAGTAGCGTAACTCCCGTTCTCTCCCGAATCAGGGATGCACGGTTTAAAAGGATGATTAAACCAGGCGATCTCATTCAAATTAAAGTTTTCCTTCAGGATCAAATTGGACAATTTTACAACCTTCGAGGTGAAATTCGCCTCAAGGGGAAGGTTGTCACTACGGTTTCATTTGCACTTGCTCTTGTTAGAAGTGAGCAAAGTTCCTGATGAATGATTTCTTGGCAGTCAGCGGCAAAACATTTTTGATTACCGGTTTTGCTAACCGAAAAAGCGTGGCCTGGCATGTGGCTAAAACTCTTGAAGAGCAAGGGGCTCATATAATCTATTCTGTACGCTCCAAAAAAAGATCTGAAGAACTTTCTAAGCTCCTCCCCCAAGCAAAAATTATAATTTGCGATTTCGAAAAAGAAGAAGATTTAAATAACCTTGAACTCTTCATGAATGAAATGGGTCAAGGAAGTATTAATGGAATCTTACATTCTGTTGCATTTGCAGATTATTCGGATGGTATGGTGCCATTTCACGAGACTAAATTAAAAGATTTCCTTCAAGCCACCCAAATATCATCCTTTTCTTTAGTTCAACTCTCCAAGGTTTCTAAGAACGCCTTGGCGAATGATGCTTCAGTTGTCACTGTTGGAATATCCTCAACTGAAGTCACTGCTGAAAATTATGGCTACATGGCACCAGTAAAAGCTTCGCTGGAAGCAAATGTACGCTACTTATCAAAATCTTTTTCGGCCTTTAGTGCGGTTCGTTTTAATTCAGTCAATGCAGGTCCCCTTAAAACTTCTGCTTCAGCTGGAATTCCGGGATATCTAGTTAATTATCTTTACGCAGAGAAATTGACATTTCGAAAGAAAGCATTGGCTACCCAAGAGGTTGCTAACACCGCAGTATTTTTATTAAGTTCCTGCTCTTCAGGCATAAATGGACAGGGAATTGTAGTAGACGCAGGAATGGGCCTCAATTATTTTGATAAAGAAGTGGTGGAATCAGCTATGAAAATAAACCCATGAGTTTCTCAAAGGTAGTAATTGAGAAGATGGCATACGCACTCCCGCCACAAATTGTCAGCTCTGAAGAACTAGAGACCCAGTTGGAACCCCTTTATCAGAAAGTAAATTTACAAGTTGGTCGTCTCGAATTGATGACTGGAATAAAGGAAAGAAGATTCTGGGGAAATGGATACCGTGCATCAGAAGCTTCCGCCGAAGCGGGTAAGAAACTATTGCAGGATGGAACAATCAATCCTCAAGAAGTCGATTTACTCATACACTCTGCTGTTTGCCGCGACCGACTTGAACCAGCTACCGCATCTTATGTGCACAAATTAATGGGGTTAGGTGACAATACCCAAATCCTTGATGTGTCAAATGCCTGTCTGGGCTTCCTCAATGCACTGATTTTGGCCGGTAGCATGATTGAACAAGGAGCAATCAAACGAGCAATCATTGTTGCAGGTGAAAATGGCAAGCCTCTTGTGGATCAGACGATTGACATTCTTAACGGAGCTAATATGGACCGCAAATCGATCAAGCCTTATTTTGCAAATCTCACTATTGGAGCAGGAGCTGTTGCTTGGTCAATAACATGCGACGATTCATCCTCTTCAGAAAAACCTCGCTTAGCTCAATTTGCAAGTTCCACAGATACCAGTCACAATCACCTGTGTGAAGGTGATCAGTCAGTAGGTGGTATGGTTATGCAAACTGATTCAGAGGAACTTCTTCATGCAGGAATCTCCGTTGCTAAAAAAGCATGGAATAAATTTCTAGAAGTCACTCATTGGAGTGCTGAAAAACCAGACCTTATCGTTACTCATCAAGTTGGGAAAGCACACCAGCAGGAAATTGAAAAAGCCCTTTCCTATGATCCATCAAAAAGCTTTACCACATTTCAATCGTTAGGGAATTGTGGATCAGTCTCTCTACCAATTACTTACACCTTAGCCTGTGAGCAAAACCCGGCATTCCTTACGCAAAAATCTGCATTACTTGGCATAGGTAGTGGATTATCCAGTTTAATGTTGGCACTCAATAACTAATGCAGCTTACCCCGGAGATTTCACACGAATATCCTTTCACTCAAAACTTCTTCACTCAAAAAGATGGGTTTAAGATTAACTATATTGATGAAGGTAATAAAACTTCCTTGCCCACAATCTTCCTTCATGGGAACCCAACTTGGTCATTTTTCTATCGAAAATTAATTCTTTCTCTTTCCGAGGAGTTCAGATGCATTGCACCAGATCATTTAGGTTGTGGATTATCAGACAAACCCGATTTGAGTAATTTTACATATGACCTCCGCGGGCATAGCGAAAATCTCGTTGATCTCCTAAAAGACCTGCAAATCGAAAAATTCAACCTTGTAGTTCATGACTGGGGTGGAGCGATTGGGTTATCCGCTTTTCGGAATGATTTTAAGAAAATCAATAAGTTGGTTCTCCTTAATACTGCTGCTTTTAGTTCAAAGGATGTACCCAAGCGCATCCGTTTTTGCCGGTTACCTATCATAGGAGAATTTTTTGTTCGTTACCTAAATGGCTTTGCAGGACCTGCAACCTGGATGGCTACCAATAAAAAATTATCCAAAACAATTAAATCAGGCTTTTTATTTCCCTATCAAAATTGGAGGGACCGGATCGCTGTTTGGAGATTTGTTAAAGATATTCCCCTTGAAAACAATCATCCATCCTTATCTTATCTCCTGAAAACCGATCAGTGCATATCAAAACTTAATCATATACCAACCATGGCGTGTTGGGGCATGAAAGATTTTTGTTTTCACGGAGGTTTTCTACGGGAATGGAAAAAGCGTTTACCAAACCTAACTGTTCATGAGATTAACAATGCAGGACATTATCTTTTGGAGGATGAATTTGAATATTGCGAGCGAACCATCACTTCATTCCTTACAACTTAAAATAGTACTAGTGCTTGCAATTAGTATAATCAATGGTTGATCATACGATAGTGGGAAATAAAAAAAAATTATCCAGCCGTGAGGAAAGAGGGGGAAACCTTGTTTCTATACAACCCTATGATAATACCTCTCGTGCCTACAAAAAAGAAACTCCCAAAAGAGCGGAAACAAGTTTTGGATTTTACCTTACTATCGCAGTATGGGTGTTTTTGGTAATCTTCCTCTTCTTCATTTACGAAATGGTCGTCGAGACATGGGAGAGACTGAAATAAATAGAGACGAATCGAAGGGTATACCTGAAAATTCAGGACTACCTGATATTGCAGAAAAGTACCTCCTGTATATATCAAAGGAAAGAAGACTTTCCTCCTACACATCCCGAAATTACTCTCATTCGATTTCAACCTTTTTCAAATGGTTGTCCCAATCTTCTAAAATACAGACTATCCATGAAATTAATAGGGTAGATGCGAGGTCTTATTTAATTGAGGCACAGCATAAATTGGCTAGAACGACCCTTCGTAATCATTTTTCCGCCCTAAAAGGATTGTTTCATTTTGCCATGAAAAGAGGTGCGTGTAAATCAAACCCGTTTGCAAATCTAACATTACCAAAACTCAATAAAAACCTACCCAAGTTTCTTTCAGAGAAGCAAGCTGAGTCCTTACTTCAAACCCCGTCAACCAAAAGTAAAGATAGCAAAATCGCTGATTTCTTAAACACAAGAGATCTTCTGATTATCAAAATTTTGTACGCAGGAGGTCTACGGGTGAGCGAACTTGTCAGTTTAAATTACGAAAATGTTGATTTCAATCATGCAACCTTGCGAGTCAGAGGAAAAGGCGGAAAGGAAAGGATTACTCCAATTGGAAACAAGGTACTGCAAGATATTATCGACTTTAGAGATCTACACTCCATAGATTCATCTCATCATGCTGCGATCATCATTGGTCAGTCTGGAAAACGCCTAACCACAAGGTCTATTCAATTAATCTTAAAAAAGAGACTTCGACAAGCGAACCTACCGGAAGATTTATCACCGCATAAGTTAAGGCATTCTTTTGCGACTCATTTGCTCGATCGTGGAGCGGATCTTCGGGCGGTCCAAGACCTCTTGGGACATTCGAGTCTTTCTACCACTCAGATCTACACCCATCTTTCAGTGGCAAAACTTAAACAAACCCACAAATCAGCACATCCAAGGTCATAAATGTCCTGAACCTCATCGTCACTTAAAATTAAATATAAATTAGATTCTGTTTTTGCTTGCAGTACAGGGTTTCCTTTTCTTCAATTTTAGAAAATTCACAACATGAACATACCTATTTTCACCATCATAATACTCACAGTGTCAGTCTCTGCCCTTTCCGGTAAAGAAAGATCTTATGATTTTAAAGATCAGAAAAATGTAAATAATATCATTTTTCAAATGGATGCACCACTCGAGTCAATTAATGGTTCTGGTGATGGCATATCTGGTCTGGTTACATTTGATCCGGAAAAACCGGAAGATACAAAAGGTAAAATTATTTTAAATGCGTCTAGTCTACATGTGGGAAACCCTGTTCTTAAAGAACATATGCTAGGCAAAGACTGGCTTGATGTTAAAAAATACCCCACCATAAGCTTTACCTTAAACAAACTTCATAACCTGAAAAAAGAGGGTATCCATTACTTAGCTGACGCTCAGGGAAAAATGAATATATGTAATGTTACTCTCGACATGAAAATACCCGTCAAAATTACATACCTTAAGGATATGCTTGAAAAAAGAAACCGCGTCAAAGGCGACCTCTTGGTATTAAGATCAAAATTTTCTGTAAAAAGAGACGATTTCAATATACAGACTGGTGAAAAACTAGAAAAAGTTGCGAATCAAATCGATATATCTTTAAATGTTGCAGGGGCTAGCCCATTATAATATTTTAAATCTTTACCCCATGGGAGAACCCCCATTCTCCCACCCCATTAAGCGGGAACGTTTTTACGTTCTCGCTTTTTGGTTTAACGCTCATTTTACAATCTCTAAATGCCCAATCAAAACATCTTCCCAGTTAGCCATAGATTACTTCCAAGGAGTGAAAGAGAATCCTCACTTGGTTACACCGGAGCAGTTTATTGGTTATGCGGCCTTTCAGGTTCAGGAAAGAGTACTCTTGCCATTTCACTGGAGAAATTTCTATTCGAAAACAAAATTAACTCTATTGTTTTAGACGGAGATGATTTGCGGGATGGAATTTGTAAGGATTTGGGGTTTTCGATTGAGGACAGAAAAGAAAATGTTCGGCGAGTTAGTGAAATTGCAAAACTGATGGCCCGAACCGGATATGCTGTAATTGTTTCCCTGATTTCCCCAACCATAGAAATGAGAAACTTTGCCCGTAAAATAATTGGGGAAAAAGATTTTTTTGAAATATTCATCAAGTCTTCTTTTGAAAAATGCCAAGAAAGGGATGTCAAAGGACTCTATGCAGATTCCCAGAACGGGAAGATTAAATCGTTCACGGGCAAGGATTCAATCTTTGAGGAACCAGACAGTCCATGGATGGTGCTGGATACAGAGAATGAAAAACTTCAGGAATCTACATCAAAACTTTGCCAGGCTGTACTAAAGCAAACAACCAGCTTAAATTCTTAGATGCGAAACTATAACCTAAATCATTTACAACAACTCGAGTCAGAAGCTATATATGTTCTTCGAGAGACAGCTGCTCAATTTGAAAGGCCGGGACTTCTTTTTTCAGGCGGGAAGGATTCAATCATTATGGCCTACCTTGCCAATAAAGCATTTGCCCCAGCCAAGATACCTTTTCCATTTGTGCATGTGGATACGGGACATAATTTTCAAGAAACGATCCAATACCGAGACAAGTTCGTCAGAGATTATGGGGTTAACCTCATAGTCGGTCTGGTTCAAGATTCAATAGATAAGGGAACTGCTACCGAAGAAACAGGTCAAAACGCTAGTCGGAACGCACTCCAATCGGTTACTTTACTAGAGACTATTGATAGCCATAATTTTGACGCCTGCTTAGGAGGTGGCCGTAGGGATGAGGAAAAGGCTAGGGCAAAAGAAAGGTTCTTTTCACATCGTGACGCCTTCGGACAATGGGACCCTAAAAACCAACGGCCTGAATTGTGGAATCTTTTTAACGGTGGAAAGGGACAAGGCGAAAATTTTCGAGTTTTCCCACTTAGTAATTGGACGGAAATGGATATTTGGCAGTACGCTAAAATAGAAAACATCGAACTGCCTAATCTTTATTTTGCTCATGAACGAGAGGTGATAGAAAGAGATGGAACACTTCTCGCGGTCACTAAATTTGTTGAACCTAGGGAAAATGAGCGTGTCCAAAAGCAAACAGTACGCTTTAGAACTATCGGCGATGCCACATGCACAGGTGCCATTCTTTCCAATGCCAAGAACTTGGATGATGTAATAACTGAAGTTGCAGCTTCTAGGGTAACCGAAAGAGGCTCCCGGGCAGATGATAAGAGATCCGAAGCCGCAATGGAGGATCGTAAGAAACAAGGATATTTCTAAACCAGACCTATGAGCACAGAAAAAGATTATCTCGATATGGACATGCTCCGCTTTACCACTGCAGGTAGCGTGGACGACGGGAAAAGCACATTAATTGGAAGATTGTTTCATGACACTAAATCAATCTTCGAAGATCAACTTGAAGCCATTGAAGAAAGTAGTCGTAACCGTGGAGACGAAAATGTAAACCTAGCCCTGCTTACGGATGGACTTCGTGCTGAAAGGGAGCAGGGCATTACCATCGATGTCGCATATCGGTATTTCGCAACTCCTAAAAGAAAGTTCATTATCGCAGATACACCAGGACATATTCAATACACACGCAATATGGTCACGGGAGCTTCGACTGCAAACCTGGCACTCATTCTTGTCGATGCACGGAATGGAGTTGTGGAGCAAACGAGAAGACACAGTTTTATTGCCGACCTCTTAGGGATTAAGCATATTGCTGTTTGTATCAACAAGATGGACCTGGTTGAATACAGAGAAGACGCTTATGAAAAAGTTCTTCGTCAATATAGCGACTTTGCCAGCCGTCTAGAAAATGTCTCGGAACTGACTTTTATTCCAATTAGTGCACTCAAAGGTGATAATGTAGTCGATCGATCAGAAAATATGACTTGGTACAAAGGGCCACCACTCCTTTACCATTTAGAGAATGTATATGTTGGCTCAGATGCTAATCATGTAGATTCCCGCTTTCCCGTTCAATGGGTTATCCGTCCTCATTCCGACAAACACCATGATTTCCGTGGCTTTGCCGGCCGGGTTGCCGGAGGAGTGTTTAAAGTAGGAGATGAAATCTTGGCTCTTCCTTCAGGTTTTAATTCTAAAATTTCCAAAATTTTATTAGGGGATAAGGAAATAGATGAAGCGTTCTCACCTCAGTCTGTTACAATATTACTCGAAGATGAAATCGATATCAGTCGAGGAGATATGCTGGTAAAGCCCAACAATCAACCAAAGATCTCGCAGGACTTGGATGCTAGAATTTGTTGGTTTTCGGCTTCCAAAAAATTAGTCCAGGGAGGTAAATATTTAATCAAACATACAACCAAATCAGCACAAGCAATGATCTCTGAAATCACTTATAAAGTGGATGTGAATTCTCTTCGTAAAAATGAAGATGATCTGGAGTTTGGAATGAACGATATTGGAAGAATAAAATTCCGGACATCTGAACCACTTTTTTTTGACGCTTACCGCAGAAATCGAAACACTGGAAGCTTCATTATAATAGATCCCTTTACCCATCAAACACTCGCATCTGGAATGCTCAGATAATGAACTTGCCAGAAGATCTTGAGACTCGACTCACTGAACTTTGTCAACGACTGCTTGACCAACATTCTGCAAGACTCATCATAGATCCGCTGGGTCAATCATCAGGCTATTGGTTTGGTGGGGGTAACATATGCTTAAATCCTACTGGCCAAATTCTTATAAGTGGACGATTCCGTAACCAAGGAGACGCCCGTACAGGCACTGGAGAAGGTACAAGGGGATTAGAGTGTGCAGTTTTTGCGGCTGATTCCCCTCATGCTAAATTTGAGAAAGTCCTATCTTTTTCAAAGAAAGATCTTTCACACAGCGAGGAAGTCGTTTCCATCGAAGGCGTCTCCCTGTTACCAAAACTTTCTAACGAAAATGAGTACGACTTTTTTATTTCAACAGAAAAGAAAATGCCATACCCAAAGTCTCTCATTAACTTTCAAAAACCTGGAACTGGAGTTTGGTCCATTGATTTACTGAAGTCAAATGACGGAATGAATTCATTTGACCTCTCTCAAATGAGAACAGTCGCTCGAAGTGAAAAAGGATCCACTCTCCATTACAAAGACCCTGTGGCTTTACACGGTGAACATGGAGAAACAATCATTTTATTCTGTCACCATCCCTTTTCATGGTCCAGTTCAAATACGGGTCTTCTTTCTCGAAAAAATGGTTCCGAAAGTTTTCAATTAATTTCAGAAAATATTCTTAGTAGAGGGAACAGTTGGGATGTAGCCTGTTCAAGAATAACTGAAAGGCTGAAAGTTCCCCAAGTTGGGCCTTTTGCAGATTTGCCAAAACTATCTTTATACTTCTATGACGGAGCAGAGTGCCTCCGACCTCTTGATCAAAATCCTAAAGCAGCTAGAAGACCTCGCGGTTATTCTTGTGAGGAACTTGGAGGGCTTGCTTGGGGCTGGGACCATGCATTCCCTGAACTTCATAAGATTTCAGTGAATTTCCCTTCATTTATTTCCCCCAAAGGAACTGGGTGCAGTCGCTATACTTCAGCGACTTCCCTAGAGGATGGCTCTCTCTTTGCAACTTGGCAACAATCGCAGGAAAACGAATCTCAACCACTTGTGGGGCATCATCTCTCTTCTTCTGAAGTCATAAGAATCCTATCCTCCTGATTTTAGTTCTGTCACGACTCGTCCGGCGTGACACTCAAATCTTCTTCCAATCATTCACAAATACATAATCTATGTTTAAACTCCCAATAATCGTAAGCTCCATCCTAATTGGTCTATCCATACACGCAGAGGTAAAACCCTCATACACATGGACAACTGACCACATGCATCTCGGAGTAAGGTGGCAGCCGTTCGGATTAAAGAATTGCGAAATCTATGATGCAAACCGTCCCTTAATAAAAAAGCATAGCAGTTACGCACAGTTTTGGGTTAGTTGGAATGCAGCTGAACCAAATCCTAAGAATACAGACTACCAAAATAACATGTCAGGCTACCTGCAAGCTATCGATCATGCAGTCAATCTTTGTGCAGAACGAGGTCTTCAAGCAGAACTTGTCATGTGGCATTGTCCGTCGTGGGCATCAGAAAACGGTAAAGGTGGTGCATGGAAACCAAGGGGGGGGGAGTATCCAAAGTTCGTCACCCGAATGGCAAATCATTTTAAAGGACGCGTTGGTGCCTATCAACTATACCATGAGGTCAATCTTCAGGGTATGATGAAAGGAGCTGACATGAAATTCATTGTAGATGAAATTTTCACCAATGGGGCTAAAGCAATTCGTAAAGTCTACAACGAAAAGCCAGAAGAACATGTAATTATTTCAACCTCAGGAACATCTCCATGCCAACCGTGTGATGCTCGAGAGGGTCTTAAAGGAGTGGGTGCTGTAGCTGTAAATGACTACTACGACCAACTAATAGCAAATCAAGAGATGATGAATCAGGTAGATGCACTGAATTTAAATATCTCCGACCATGCCAACGGATATGGTATGATGGACGGCAAAATTATTCCAAATTGCTGGACGCAATACGATCTTGCCCGATCAAAATTGGATAAGGCGAACTATCTTTCTAAAACAATTCTATCTTCTGAATCGTGGATCGTATGGGATGGGTCGGCAAACAACCGAGATGTTAATGCAGATGGAAAAAAAGATGAGCGTGACGCCTTCGATAAAACCATCACCATATTTGGAGAATCACTACAACGTGGATTAAATACTATGAACATGCCTTGGTGTGACAATTCCAGTCGCTGGTCAATGGGACTAACTAAAAGAGTTGATTACAGCGGACAGGTCAAAAAGTTAAAACCTGATTGGGTCACCCCATCTAATGACGGTGGTCCAGATGTGATTACTCGAAAATTAGGAATCCATGGTCCGGAAGATAAACTTAAACCATTTGAAGTCCCAGAAAATGGCTTAAGATTTACTGAGAAAAATTACATTAACCCAGGTGACCCTAATCATTTACACTATTATATTTGGCGCTGGTTCTCACAGATTACTGCCGGTTCGGACGAGGTGATACGCCACGCCATAGCTGGAGAAACAGGTAATGATATTATCACGAAACATAATAGCCCTAGGGGTAAGGTCCAATACAAAATCTCTTCATATAATCGCACCAAAAAATCATTCACTGTTCTCTTTTATACTAGTGGAGCAGATGGTACAGAATCCTTGGAAGTTTCCATACCATCAGAAATTCAAAACGGGAAGTACTACAATAATAAATTTTCTAAAATCGATTTCCGTGGAGAAGGATTTAAAGAGAATACCAGATACCAGGCAATTGCTACCACGAAGGAAATCAATCGCTCAACTGGTCAGGATGAAAAAGTATCCATTCAAAAAAAGAATGATTTAGTTGTTAAAAACGGAAAACTAACTTTTAGAGTTGGTTCGATCCAAAAGTTTAGCAAAGTTGAATTTTTAATGCTGTAGTTAGTTCGAGAATCAATGTTTTAAATATAAAAAAAGAAATCAGCATGAAGAGAGTCTTGCTCAAATGAAGAATCAATGAATTCAGCAAAAGTATTACTAGTCTCTTCAAAACATGTACCCGCAATTATCATTTTCACTGAGTAACCTAAAGATTTAAAAAATTTAATTGAACTACGGGTTTCTTCAGACGCTGTCATTTCAATTAACATTGTAGGTAGAAACTTTTGTACAGTCTGCAATCCTCCTGCAATAGTTTTGGATTCATTACCCTCCACATCGATTTTAATAAAATCTAACTTACTAATTTTCATCTGCTCACAATAATCATCTAAAGTTGATACATCTACCATTATAGAATCACAACTTTCGTTCGAAACATTAATTAATGAAGCCGACCCGTCCCCAACACAACTTCTTGTCAGCATTAGTTGACTACTCAGATCAGAGAGAGCAAAGTTATTAAAAAAAAAGTTTTTTATGCCTAAGCTACTTTGAATTTTACTAAAAACCCAACTCAATTCTGGTTGTGGTTCAAAAGCATGCACACAACCACCACTTCCCATTTGCTTACAAGCCCAAAAGGAAAAAATTCCTTTGTTTGCACCAACATCAAAAAAAACCGAATCGTGTTTTAAGTTTCTCTGTAACAACGAAACCTGAAGTCTATTAGCTTTAGCCTTAAATTTCTGTGTATGGTATTTTATAATTAATCGCCACCAGTGATAAATATTGGATTTTGAACTTACTTCTTTCATAAAAAATGAGTGCTCACCATCTGTTAAGTGTCGTCAGATTACAAAACAAAAAATACCTACCTCAACAGACTTCACCCAACCTTATTTGGGCTTTAAGTTAAAAGAAGTCTATT
>MDTB01044726.1_pt1 | contig 13158 bp, 10 predicted proteins | sample 811161 | NCBI WGS metagenome assembly MDTB01 (sample SAMN05326650, study PRJNA326480) | marine metagenome | isolation source: seawater | place: Mediterranean Sea | collected 2009 | reverse complement strand
TGTATATTATTAATTTAATTATCGATAAATTAAAAAAAACACTTAGAGTTAAGTATTTTTTTTAACAATTAATTTCAAACCATCTACACCAACAACTTCTATAGACTCATTTTCAGCTAACGTATCATCACTCTGTGCGTGCCAAATTTCACCACGAATAGATACTTGATAATGGCGTTCAGTCATTGAAACCACTTTACCGGTTAATCCAATCATACTTTCAGAGCCAAGGTGTTTTGGCCGTCTTAAAGATTTTAGTAAAATTTTAGAAATAATAAAAAATATAATTAAATTTATAAAACTAAAAATTAAAATTAAATGCAACGAAATCCCAGGAAAACCTGAGTTTGTATCGATAAGAAAAAAAGAACCGATAATAAACGCTAATGTACCACCAATCGTTAGAACCCCAAATGTTGGTGTAATTAATTCACCAATAAATAAGCCTAACCCTAAAAGAACCAACATTAAACCAGAGTATTGAATCGGAAATAATTGCAATGCATAAAGCGCAATGATAATCGCAATTGAACCTGAAATGCCTGCAATATAAATACCAGGATTTGAAAACTCTAAAAATAAACCATAAGCACCAGCAATAAGCAACATATAAGCAAGATCTGGACTAGAAATAATCGATAATATTTTCTGACGAAAGTCAGGTTCAATTCTTAGTTCTTGAACGTTTTTAGCATCAATTACAACTTGTTTCGCATTTACTGTTACTTCGAGGCCGTCAACTTGATTAAATAAATCGTCAAGATTCTCCGCAACAATATCAACAACGTTCCTTTCTAATGCATCATTTGCTGCAAGGCTGACACCATTAATAACAGCATCAACTGCCCATTCAGAATTTCGATTTCTCAAATCAGCTAAACTTTGAATATAAGCAGTCGCATCATTAACGGCTTTTTTCATTTTTGCATTTCCTGAAACTTTCGGTGATGGTGTCGGCTTTTTTTCCTTTGTTAAAAGATCTTGAATCGGTTTCATTTGATCATCACTTTTTGGTTCATCCGCTAATGAAACAGGCGTTGCTGCGCCAAGGTTTGTACCAGGTGCCATCGCTGCAATATGACTTGCATATAATATATAAGTACCGGCACTTGCTGCACGCGCACCACTCGGCGAAACATACGTAATCACTGGAATAGGTGATGATAGTATTGCCTGTATAATATCCCTCATACTACGATCAAGTCCTCCAGGGGTATCAATTTCAACAACAATAAAATCAGAGGACTGTTCAAGTGCAAGGTTAAATGAACGTTTAATATAATCCGTGGTTGCTGGACCAATCGCACTTTTAATCGTTAAAATTGCAGCTACCGGTGTTTTTTTGGTTGGTATCGGCTCATTTGAACTTACATTAAATCCTAAACTAATAACCGAAAAGACTAGAATAATACCAGACAATATTTTTTTTACCATACTTATATTTTCGATAAAATAAAGTTAAATTATTAGAAAAAAAAAGAAAATAAATAAAATAATTTAATAAAAAAAAGCAAATTAAATTAAGAGGCTGATATTAAATCATAATAAAACTCAAACAAATGAATACTATCAACTAAATATTGAACTGATTTCTCAGTGTTATTTTGATTAAAACCAATTCTTAACTTAATTTCACCAGCATCGTTTTTATAATCGATCCCATCAATACCACGTCTATTTAAAAATTCAATCAAATCATTAGCATAGTCTTCAGAAGGAAGGTAAAAAACCAAGGTATTTGAAAAAGGCAAAGAAACATACCGTTTATATCCAACCAACGTGGATTTTGAAAAATAAGAATTTGATTTCAAATGATTGAAGAAAAAATGATGTAAAGACTTAATTCTATCTTGATTAACTTCTGAAAAAGATATTAAAAACCGCAAGTAAGCTGGTGCGTTAGGCGTATCTAAATCACCATAAAAATAGCGAGTTGAGTCAACAAGAGTGTTTTTCTTTAAACCAGATACATGCTCAGTCCAGCCACCGATTGAAGGGTACACGTCACGAAAGGCAGGGTTAGTAAACATGAATCCACCTTTACCACAACTTAAATGCTTAATTGTAGAACCAGTAATGGCAATAGGAATGCTAGAGTAACGATCTAGAAGTGCGCCTAAAAAAGTCATATCCACATTACCAAACGCCTGAGCACCATCTAAAATAACGGTTACTTTTTTCTTAGAGTTTAACGCCTGATTTAAAATATTTTCTAAATCGGACGGATTAAGAACCATTTGATTAATCGAATTAACCAATGAAAAAAGATAGATATCTGAATCAGAGGAAATTAAATTATAAGCGCTAGAGTCAAGTTGATCAGGACTGGTTTTAAGGTATTGATTTTTATTATGCTTTACAGCAACTTTAGCTGCTAAAAATTCATTTTCAGGCAAAGTTACAACTGAATCAGAATTAATAATTTTATCAAACCAACTGGAGGCACCCGGACCAAAAGAAACCGACCAAGATGAATTAAACGCACCAAGTTGACGAAACTTTTGATCAATCTTTGATCGCCTTAAATAGAAAGTTGGAATTAAATCACGAGAAATAGAATGTTGAATAAAAGGGCCAAAGCTTTGAGTTCCAAAAATATAAGAAAAATCATTCGATTCCTCAAGTTCAATACCAGTATCGAAATTTTGAAAAAGCTCTCTCGTATTTCCCAATAACGAATAAATTCGATCATCGTTTTGATCAGATCCTTGAAAAGCATAACGACGAACCAAGACAGATAAACCATCTATCGTTGATTTCCGATATTCAGACGTGCCTTTGGCGTTACCAATATTACCAAGTGCCATAATTTGATGAAAACTCCAAAAATGACCAAGCTTTTTTTTACATTCCAAGTATTGAATGATTAATCGATAAAGAGAATGTGGTTTTTTAAATAAAATTGCGGCCTTTAGTTCATCGTCTGTAAACGGTTTAAAGAGAGTATCCATTTGAAGCGCTTTTGATGACAAAGACTTAAGTTGCAATGAATCACCGCCAGAAGACCCTTTAACACGTGAAACGTAACCCAAGTAAGCCGCCTTATCAATATTTGATAGAAAGATTAAAATTTCATGGCAAATATCAAAGCAATCAATAATCAGTTGCATTTGATTAAAAGGATCATCAGTTTTTGAAATGTGAAGATTAAAATAAGATACCAAAGATTCAATAACAGTATGAGCATTTCGGAATTGACCCGTCAGTGGGTGAGATGATAAATCAACATTTTCATTTAATAAAGAATCAACCTTTATGGGTGGTGTAGAAATGAAATCTAATTTAAAATCATCAAAATAAGTTTCCAATTTTTGTGTTAATGTATCAAGTGCTATGATTTGTTGATCATATGAATCTTTGGAAATTGAATTCGTATTGAGTTGCAATTGAAGAGAAAATTTAATCTCAGAAAGTAACGATGTTAACAGTTGATTTAAACCAATGTTAGAATCATCAAAAGAAATTCGATTGAAATAATTTTTAACAACCGAAGCTTTAGACCAATGATCATACAAAAGAGTTGATCTTTTAGAAAAAGAGGAAGACACTTTAGGGGATTCATTCAAAATTAAAGGGGGGATAGTATCAGAAACTCTAAACTCAGATGTTTTACTAAAACCCAAAGCAAAAACAGCAAAAATAGATGACATTTTAATGGAATTATTCATAATTTAGAAAATACTTAATCGGGAACACTAGTGAATAATAAAATAAAATTAAAAATAATAATAGATTGCCATGAGTTTAAAATTTAGATTTTATGCGAATTTTGAAAAGCGTATATGTTTAGGCAGAGTTGTTTAATCTAAGTCAAAGAGTTAAACGCACATTTAAAAACAAGAAAATTTAAAACTTAATATCTAAAGCACGTTTAAAGCAATCGTTACCAGCAGGAGTACGAAAATCCTTTGGCATATTAATGCGATTTAAACGATTAAAGTCAACATTATTACGACTAATATAACAACGCCTTAATTCGTTTTGTTTTTTATCACTAAGATTATGTACATATTTATTAATACGTTTCTTAAGACGCATAAAGTTTTTAGAACGATTTTCAACACGTTGAAAACCAGTTTGAATAGATGAGTTTGACATTATCATTTTTTTAACCTCATTTATAATTTAAAAAATATATCAATTAAAAAGCAAGTAAAATTAATTAAATATTATATTTAAAACGAAATAACAACATAAGTTCAATAATAATATATTAAAAGCTTCAAAAATTATTAATCAATATGATTCAAAGATCAGGAATTCTTTTATCGTGACTGTAAAATCAATTAAATTCACAATGTCGCATAATATATATTATGTTAATTTAAATATTCAATCTCTGCTTGATGTCTAGAGTTGCGTTTTAAATACTGATCAAATAATTTATTCAGATGTCTGTAGATAATTCTGCAAACAAATGCAATATTCTAATCGCTTCTGAGTGTCCATATCCCGATGCAACCTGTAGGGCTGTCTTACCATCATCATCTGTTGCATTAATTTCTGCACCATTTTCAATCAATACGGTGATCGCTTCTACTTCTCCATATCGCGCTGCATAATGTAAGGTTGTCCAACCGTCATTACCTGTTGCATTAATATCTGCATCAAGACCAACCAATACTTTGATCGCTTCTACTTGTCCATATTTCGCTGCAACATGTAGGGCTGTCTTTCCGTCATTACCTGTTGCATTAATTTCTGCACCTCTCGCTTGAAGAGCTTCAATAATTTTTTTTAATGTCATACCGTCTAATTGTTCGTTATATTCCCCACGTACTATCGAACATAAAAACTGATGAGGATATTTTCCTTTAATTTCCTTATCTACCCATTGCTTTTCTTTTGTTATCGTAGCAAAGCTTGCTTGAACATATTTTTCAATCATACTTTCAGGAGTAGCTGGATCACCTTTAGGTTCCTTAAATCTAACTCTTTTTTCACAATCAGCTAGTGTTACAGATGATCCTATTCTTTTTGCTGGTGGGCTTATATTATTTACATTCATTACACTCTCTTTATTTCGTAGTTAATATCGAAAATAGCTATATAATTGTTGCAAAATAATTTATTTTGTTGTTTGTATGATCTCATGTAGCTATTTTAACTGATCTGTACCTAGCGTTCAATTTTGCATGCAAAGGGACGGGAAAGATATATGTGGTTGGTTAGTGGGTAACTATTGGTTTTCTTTGGTGTTCCATTATGTCATCGTAAACGTCTTTTTTGTCTTTATAATAATCATCAATCATTGTTTTTAATTTATTTATAAATCAAACATCGGCAAATGAGCGTGTCTTACGCAACAAAAAACTTAATAAAATTAAATGTGGAAACTCGATGAGCATTCCTAAGATTAAAATGAGTTGAATCACTGTTTCGGTAGGAAATAAACCAACACTAATCGCTAACATTAATGGTGTATTTCTAGCGGATGATGTAATAATTAAGCTCGCTTTCTCAGCTTTTGTAAAACCAACCTTTTTTGAAATTATATTACCCAAAAAATATGCCGTTACAAAAAAACAAATCACTACAAGTAATGTTACAGGTAATATCGACAAATTACTGACTAACGATTGTATATTATTATTAAAAATAGCAAAAACAAGTACCGTTAATGTAATAAGCATTCCCCTTTCAGCAAATAAAGAATGCTTCTCTAAAACTACAGAACCCATCTTTTTAGAAAAAAACCGTAGTAATTGGGCAAATAAAAACGGATAAACCACCCAATAAAGTAAAATATCAAAAAATGCAGCCATGTCTACTTGCGCATTGATATTTGTAAATAAAAGTAAGTAAACAGGAAGTAATAAAACTTGTGATAATAAATTTATGGGCAATAACGCTAAGTTTATATCCACATCACCATCAGCTAATTTAGTAAAGCCAAGAAACCAATCCGTACATGGTGCAACTAAATATATAATTAATCCAATAAAAACGGCACTACCATTATCAACAAACAAAGATGAAATGACAAAAGCAATCGTAGGAAGCAATACAAAATTGACAAGCCAAGCAATTGACAAGTATCTCTTATTTTTCACACCTTGTAAAAGGTGACCTGTCGATACATTAAAAAACAAACAAGTTAACATGGCAATAATGGCATAATCAACAAGGCTGGATGGTAATGAATATAAAATACCACTGAATGCACCTATCATAATAGCCACTATTAAAATAAGCGGCTCTAGATACATTCTCATATCAACAGACACACTCCCCATCACAACAAGATAAATCTTTCATATAAAAATTGGTGGTTTTGTAATCTTGAATAACGTTATTAATTATAGATTTATCAATTTTTTTCCTTACTGCAATTCGATGAGAAACAATCGCGAAACGTTGCCGATATTTATAAATAAAACAAAATAACGCATTTCCGTGTTTAACTTGAGGCCCAACTAAAAAAAGATTTTTTGTTTTTGCAGATTCATCAAATTGATTAAGAGAAGGGTACCCATCATTAATTTCAAACAACGAGTCAACTAACGATAGACTACTTATAAATCCTGTACAGTTAATCGGTTTATGTGGTGAAGAAAATTGCTTGTCATTAACCGTCTCAACATAATATTGACCATTTTCAAATCGCACTTCATTTACGCCAGAATTCGGTTGATAATCAAAATCAATATCGTCTTCGATTAAGCGATCTCGTGTAAATGGTGATAAAGAATAACTAGAATCACTATTAATAAGCTCAAAGCTATTGGACCGATCCAAAAGTGTCACTTTAGTCCCCTCTCTGCATAAGTTTATTGCAGCATCACACCCAGATTCATAAGCACCAATAACAATGCGATCCTTTGTTTTAATCTCTTCAAAACTATTTACCTCAGAATAATGTGTACACAGATCAGCACCTTTAAAAGCAGCCCTATCTGGATACTGATATTCCCCTGCGGCCCAAATAAGAAAATCACAATGATACTCACCAGCATTGGTCTTCACAACAAAGGTGTCCTTCTTTTTCTTAACACTATCAACAGTAATTCCCGTTTCGATATCCAATTCATAGTATTCTGAAATATTTTGCAAATACTCTTGATATTCTTCCCCAGTAGGATGTTCGGTTAACAAATTAAATGCGGGTGAAGTTTCTGGTGTAATTGCATTTAAATCGGGCATATTAAAAAAGTTACCTGTAAAAGAAGGTGAAATAAACTGCGTTTCTTCAGGCCATTTCATAAAAGAAGCGCCAATATCATCCTTCTCTACAATCACAAAGTTAATGCCCATACGTTTTAAAACAACTGCAGTACCAATCCCAGCAGCTCCAGCACCGACAATAACAACGTCTCTGGTTTTAAAAACTTCCATTAAATTACCCCTTTTTTATTGGTAGTTATACTAACAAGCATTTGATTTTTTTACAATTTAAAACATCATGTATTGATTACCAATATAAGCTTAAAAATCATGCAAAACCAATGCTCTTTCTTGATAATTTTATCACATTTCTTAAAATGAAATTGACAAGTATCTACCAGATAAAAGTAAAGTTAAACCGTTTGAAAGGGTTTAAAAAAAACAACTAATTTAAAAGATCAATCGTAGCTCGCCAAGAATTATCACAATCATTTGCCAACAAAAAAGCTTTAGATAACGGAAGATCTTGATTGGTTAGAATTAGGTTGCCGTCATTATCGTAACCTTCACGAACCTGAACAGGTATTAACTGATTATGAACATGAAATTTTAATCTGGTAAATGCAATGGGCGATTTATTGATTATTCGTCGCAAATTTGAAAATGAAGTCGCTCTTCTTTGACCAATCCATACATCACTGGCAGATATATTATGCTGATCTAAGAAAGATTCTAAAACTCGATCCAATCGATTTGCATCATTTCGATTATAGAATTGAATCCCATCACGTTTTGCATGAACATATCGACCAACATGATCTGCTGTTAAATTTATCTTTTCTAAACCCATTCGAATACAAAGTTGTCGCAACATCGGATCAAACGTTTGAATCGCATTTGGTACCTCAGATTTAAAACTTACCAAATCCTCATGAAGCACCCGTGATTCAGGAAAAATCGTAAACAAAAAGAATCCTGCAGCAGAGTTATCGGGATTTGTTAAACGGCCCAGACAACGATATGCAACATGATCAGAATAATCAAATGATTCTGGAGACACTTTTTTACCATCCTCATAAATATGTAAATCCTTAGAAAGATACGTAGTCGAAATAACCATAAAGTCTTTCGTTAAAATAGATAAGCCAATCGATTTAAAACAACGATTAAACTCATGAAGCATTTCTGACTCACTAATTTCAATTGGCCCCTCTTTTAATCGAAAACATAGCTTCGTTATTTGATTAGAATTGGAAAACGCTAATTGATCACGAATCCGTCCACGAATATTCGCTGGCACAGCACGTGATATATAATTATAAACCTCCCATGGAAACATATTATTGTCTGAATTTTCAATCCGATTAACAAGGCAACTCAATCTCATGGCACGTTCTTGGTCACACCTACTTTTCAAAGCTGGAACATCCAATATCTGATCTCCCTGATGAATAAAATCAATTTGTCGATCAATAGTTAAAAGAGAAAACCAATGTAAAAAAGCAACACGATTATCATTTGATAAGTCACTAAATTGATTTACAAATGAATTAAAAGAAAATGAATCACATTCTTTAGCAACATCGTTAATAATTTTAGGTAACGTCAAAAATGTTGGCGGCGACGTCGGCCGATCTTGAATTTTAGGCGATGCTAAAAACGCCTTTGCGACTAATAGTTCTCCTGGGGTCACACCAATGGTCATCTCATACTCCATATAATTAAAATTTGGTAATTGGGAAAAGCAATATTACCTTGAATCATTAAAAACAAAACAAATATAGAAGTCAAGCAGTTCTTAATAATAAATAAATTAAATTCAACATAAAGAATTGATTTTCATTAAAATTTTATGATAAAAAAAAGTATGTATACATCTCCATTTGGAAACGCAGGGTGGCATTCAAACAACCGTGACAAATTAATAGAAGATGTAAAGCAATTTTGTACACATCATGATTATGATGGATTTGTATCCGCATTAATTAGCCCTCATGCTGGTTACAAATATTGCGGTCATATCTGTGGACATGCCTTTGGTGCAACCAAACATCAGTCATTTGAACATATTATAATTATTGGCCCGAGTCATCACGAATATCTTAAAAACAGATATTGCATACCAAGCGCAATTGAAATGACGACTGAAATTGGATCAAGTTCAATTAATAAATCATTCCTGTCTAAATTTAAAAAAGATAAACGATCAACAGTTAATAATATCATTTTTGAAAAAGAACATAGCATTTGGATGATGCTACCCTTCATTCACTACTTACATCCAAATGCAACAATTTCTCCAATAATTATTGGTAATCTTGAGAAAGAAACGACGATAAACATCGCAAACATTATTCAACCTGAACTTAATGAAACTACATTACTGATTGTAAGTAGCGATTTCACCCATTATGGCAAAGCATTTAACTACACCCCTTTTCTAGGCCACATACCAAATGAAATTTTTAAATTAGATGAGCACGCTCTAAATTTAATTAAAGAGAAAAAAAACACTGAATTTTGGAATTGGTTTCATGAAAATGAAACAACAATATGTGGACGATATGCCATTTCTATTTTGCTTGAATGTTTAACTAATCAGAAGATTGTATCAAATCAATATTTTCAATCCGGTGAATTAAGTAGTGATTGGTCTCATAGTGTAAGTTATCAAAGCGTGGTATTCGGGTTATGATTTCAAACGATGATAAAAAATTGATGATAGCCACAGCTTATGATGCAATCCATCAACATTTTGATAAGCAACCATTATCAGCATTGTTACAAGAAAAACTAAATACATCCGAATTAGGGAAAATCACAAGTGGAATTTTCATTACTATTAAACTCAATAATCAATTAAAAGGATGCATTGGCTGTATAACAAGTGAAGAACCATTAAGTCAAACACTCCCCTACTTTGCAATTCAAAGCGCATTTAATGATCCTAGATTTAAACCGCTAACAATCAATGAATTTGATAAAATAACAATCAATATTTCTGTACTTACCCCACCACAAAAAATTGATGATATTGATTCGATTGAAATTGGGAATGATGGCATCATTTTTGAATTTAAACATTATCGAAGCGTATTTTTACCAGAAGTACCAACAGAACAAGATTGGGATCTTATAACAACATTAAAACAACTTGAAAAAAAAGCAAATGCACCATCAGAAAGCTGGAAGAACGCAAGTTATAAAACCTTTCAATCCATAAAGTTTTAATCGTCACCAATTAACTATCGTTATTATTTAAATAAACACCAGAAAATTATGTATAAGCATGATTAATTCTAAAATCATCTATGTTGCAATTAAAGCAACGCGTTTTGGTGCAGGGTAACCTTCAATTGTTTTTGAGTTATCATTTGGATCAAGAAAATGTTCTAAAGACTTTCCAAACGTCCAAGAAGTTACCCGTTGTTCTAAAACAGTGGTTTGATCAACAGATAAAATGTCAATCTGATTAAACCCTCCCCTTTTTAACATATTTTTTAAAGCCGTTAATGTCGGAATAAAATAGACATTTGGCATTTGAGCATATCGACCGTTTGGAAAAAGCGCAACGTCATCATCACCATCAATAATAATCGTGTCAAAAAATAATGTTAAATTATCATTTCCAGCATGTCGAATAAGCTTAAATAAATCAACTGGCGATCGATGATGATACATAATACCCATACAAAAAACAACATCAAAAAAACCATTAAATGGACTCAAATCATTAAATCCAATTGGCAAATAATGCAATCGATGATCATGAATAAATCGATGAATCGCATGGTATTGAAAAAACGTTAGGTCACTAGGGTCAATTCCTAAAACGAATTTCGGGTTATGTTCTAACATACGATACATGTAATACCCGTTCCCACAACCAATATCAAGGATTCGTTTTTGGCTTAATAATGAATAATGATTAGAGAATCGATCCCATTTCAATTGAGATTGCCATTCAGAGTCAATTAAAGTGGCCCCTAACTTAAATGGGCCTTTTCGCCAAGGATTTAGTTGAATGAGTAAATCGGTTAAATCAAACGATAGATTATCTATCGATACTATACCATTTGAAATATTGAGTGATTGCTTTTCAATGATTGGAAGTTGCTTAAACACGGAAAAAAAACGATCTACATTAGGATTATAAAAGATTTTTTTTTTGGTCATTAAAATCTGCTCTAGCGCTTCCCTATTAATACGATTATCAATAGGTAAACTAGCAAATAATCGATCAAAATTAGAGCTTAAAAATTGATTTATTTCAACGATTAATGACTTGTTTTTTAAAGACATCGAAACACCATAAATTAGCTTAACAAATATACGAAATGCTGAAAACAAAAAAAAGTGACTTAAGAAAAAAAAATAATCTATCGATAAAGGTGCTAGGATATGACTACATTTCAAAAAATCAAACGAATTATTACATGGCTAACTGTCTTAGGTTTAGTAGCTGCATCAGGCTATATTATCTATCAAAATTGGCCAGAGCCAAATAAGCTTGAATTTCTTCCAAAGGAAAGTATTTTAAAAATACAAATTCAAGATGACATCAAAACAGATATCCAAAATGCACTCACCAATATTATGGACAGAACAGATTTTGAAGTAGCCGTGCATGTTAATTTAAATCAAGATGAAATAAGTGAAGAACAAATCAAATATGAACCTAAAGAAATTGAAACCAATTCATTAACAAAAAATTTAACACCAATTCCACAAGTAAACGCATTGCCTGGATTAATCGACAATCCGTTTCATAATGAATCATTACCAGGTTTCCCAAGTTATTTTGATCAATACGACATTGATAAGGATGATTATATTACGCGTGGCTTATTCACAAAAATATTATCAACAGCTTATCAGTTACCGAAAAAATCACCATTAACAGAAGAATTAGATATCGTTGATAACAATGAAACTGAATTTGGGGATACTGTTAAAAGTATCGTCAACGAGGACATCTTAAAGCTATACCGTTCAGGTGAATTTAGACCCAACGATTTCTTGTCTAAAGCATCCCTAATTACGGCATTGGTAAGAATAAACTTCCCAACATCAAATTATTACAGCCAAGATACAGTATCTGAAATTCCTTTCAAAGATATCCCAAGAAATCATTGGGCCTACAACTACATTAAAATAGCCTTAGAGAATAAATTGATCGAAGAAGACATTTTATTCAACCCTAAAGAAAAAGTAACGGTTGAATCAGTTTTAAATTACATTGAAAAAACACCGTTAAGATCAGATGTATTTAATTATTATAAGTTCCCAAAAAAGAAAGAAGCAGCTTTATTTAGAACAGACAACAAAAAAGAAATTACAGAATCAAATTATTATTATAACCAAGAAAAAACATTCTTCAAATCTCCAAGCACGAAACTTAAAAACATTTCCGTAAGATTATTAGTTAATGAGCTCATCTTTAATGAATCAATTACGATTGAGAGCATCGAAGACATTGTTAGAAGTGTGGTAGAAATTGATGAAAATCGAAATGACTCATTAATCATAAAGAGTTATCAATTTACAAATTTACCGTTATTAAACAAAATCTATAATTGGAAACACTGGACCCTGATATATGCATTAATCATTTTAAGCGGATTAGGGTACTTCATCATTAAAGGAATTGATCGCTATCAAAAGTATAAAGCAAATCTTAAAAAAATGATGACATTAAAAAAAGAAAAAGAAGAAAAACTCGCAAAAATATATGAAGAAGAAGAGGAGAAAACATACACTAAAATTAAACGTGAAATTGTTGAGGAAGCAAGTAAACGAACTGAAAGTTTTGCACTAAAGCTTCAAAAATGGGTTGAATTACTACAAAAATCTCCGCAATATGAAGAAAACCCAAAAGAAGCCTATGAAAAGATGGTCATCGTTATTCTATTTGCAGACTTTGAAAAACCAGGATTATCAACCGAAATTATAAAACTATTTTTACCTGAACATGTTAAAGATACGATTGAAAGTATTGAGTCAATTTCAAAAGTTGATACAAATAAAACAAAAAATAATTTAATTGAATTTCAT
>MDTB01092864.1_pt1 | contig 13159 bp, 14 predicted proteins | sample 811161 | NCBI WGS metagenome assembly MDTB01 (sample SAMN05326650, study PRJNA326480) | marine metagenome | isolation source: seawater | place: Mediterranean Sea | collected 2009 | reverse complement strand
CGATCCGTACCACGTGTAGTCAAGGTTGCCGCCGAGCATTGCCTGCATGTTGCCGGCGTAATCTTCGAAGGTGAAAAGCTTAGCTGGGACTCCGTAGGCTGCTTCAATGTAAGGCTTCAGGCAAGAGTTCCGAGTAAGGACGTCTTGAGCCGCCTCGTCACCCAAAAATCCGATACGAAATTCAGGCTGATGCTTGCTGAGGTCCATTTTAGGACCTGTATATTTAACTGTGCCAGCTTCTGGCGCATTACCGTGAGCGGCCGCCAGCACAACAGACGTTGTGGCAGCTGCCATGAGACCAACGAGGGTCTTTTTCATAGTAGACATGTGATGTTGCTCCGTGTGCATTTCCATGTGTTATTCCAGCTGATGCCTATGCTCCAGCTAGCATTGGGGCTCCCCCCAAAGATGTTGAGGTAACGCCGGGCTCGAATGCTTCTGCAGCCTCAGCACCATAAATTTCTCTTGCCATTTCATCTGTGAGATCGCTCGAGGCGCCATCAAAAACGATTTCGCCCGTCCGCATTCCGATAACCCGATCGCAGTAGTTACGGGCGGTATCCAGTGTGTGGAGGTTACAAATCACCAAAATATTTTCTTCGCGATTGATCCGATGCAGCGCCTCCATTACCAACCTCGCATTCAGCGGGTCGAGCGATGCGATTGGTTCGTCGGCCAAAACCACTTTTGGCTGCTGCATCATTGCGCGACAGATTGCGACACGCTGCTGTTGCCCACCGGAGAGCGTCTCTGCGCGTTGTAATGCGGTCTCGATCATTCCAAATCGATCAAGTAATTGGAGTGCGATTGCACGGTCCTCATCCGAGAAGAGTTTGAGCATCGCTTTCAGAGGAGGTTGGGTGTTCAGTGAGCCCAGAATCACATTAGTGATCACGTCTAACCGGTTCACCAGATTGAACTGCTGAAAAATCATGGCACAATCTTTCTGCCACCGAAGTTTCTCGTTGCCTTTGAGCTTTAGAACGTCGCGCCCGTCAACGAGGATCTCTCCCGATGTCGCTTTAATGAGTCGGTTGATCGTTCTGAGGAGCGTTGATTTGCCGGCACCTGAACGCCCAATGACCCCAATAACTTCGGCTTTGTCTGTCAAAAACGAGACGTCATTTAGTGCCGCGTTCGTTCCGAAGTGTTTCACGACGTTCTTAACTTCTAGCACAGATGATCTCCCTAAAATAAAGCTGGAGGGTATTCAAGGTTGGGTTACAGAGATGTGTCGATAATATGAAAAATTGATGACATCCTAGTTTTTTAACTGAGCCGCCACACAACAATGCGATAGCCTAGATCAAGGGTTGTGGGCTTTTCTAAGTGACCAAATTGCTGATGCCAAAGTCCGGTCGATAAGTCATTGTTTAGTCGTTCCATTGCGATGTCTGTACCGCGTAGTCTCGCAAATAGAGAAATGCTGCGTCGAACGTTCGGGTCAAGGTATGCCCGTGGTCGTCGCCAGTAGGCGCCGTAAAAGCCGTCATGACAATAAATGCAATTGGCACGGGTATAATCTGATTGGCTCCTAAAATTGTGGTGGTTGATTAAATAGGTGGCATCTCTTGCTGGTCCAACAAACGTCGATCGGGAAGGAAGTGATCAAGCCGAAATCCTTGGTGATTTGGATCGTGCGTCATCAACAAAACAGTATTTTTTGCGACCCGCTTTAATTCCATGAGTCCTTTTGTGACATCGGACCAGTGGTGGATGGTCATCACACCCATCACTGCATCAAAACTTTGGTTGGGAAAAAGAAGATATTCAGCCCGCCCTTGCACGACTGGACAGCGGTCGGGTGCGCGTTACCGGATCATGATTGTCGAAGGTTCAATTGATATCCCCGAGAGTTGCACTGGCTCATAAGACCCTGTTCCTGCACCGACGTTGAGTACCGAGCCAGCACTCTTCAACTTAGCATGAATGAATGTCTCGATACGCGGGTCGCTTTTACGGCCGGCTGAGTACTGTCGGCCAATCAGATCGTATCGAGCTGGCATCGACTTGCCGTCCATTGCACATCGGGCGCGAGCAGGACGACCGATGCTTGTCTGTTCCACAGGTGACATTCAAAAGACGCACAATTTGCAATAAACCAACTTCATCTGTAATATGCACATTGTGCGGTTTAAGGAGTTGCACATTATGAACAAAAAGCTAATTAGCGGTGTCCTCGGATCGCTCATCGTAGCCTCGCAAGTCGTTGCAGAACCTGAGCCAATGATGACCAAGGGTGATTTGTGCGCCTACCTGGCGTTGTCGAGCCGGCAACAAGAGGGCTTTTTGAGTTGGGCCGCAGAGAAAAAACAGGAAGACTTTTCTCATGACCCTCTCTATTTGGAAGCCTTGATCTACGAGATTGATGTCGCCGAGCGTAAAAAAGCGCACTACGAATCATTGATGGAGTATTCGCGGTGCGATTCAGATAATCGTTGGGGCGAAAAATTGGTGCCGAATCCGATCTAAGTAGATTGCCTTGAACAGGTTCGTTCGAGGTTTTCCCATTCGATCATCGTCCAGTGTAGCGGATCGGTGACGCCGCACGGCGCACTTTAAACATCACTAAACTGTCATATTTAGACGCTATCTTGTCGCCTCATAAATTCGGGATTAGCGGGTGTCTGATACTCATGTTCGACACGATTGAGCAATGTTTTGCCAAGCATGGCGAAAAAAAATACGGTGAATTCGTTACTCAACGGCAGCACGCCCTGCAGTGCGCGATATTGGCATCTCAAGAGGGTTCCCCGTCAGCCCTCATCGCAGCAGCCCTTCTTCATGATATTGGTCACATGCTAGATCACAGCATAGGTTCGAAGAATCCAGGGGAAGATCTTGCGCACGAAGTGACCGGTGCGGAGTTTTTGTCGCAGTGGTTCCCAAAAGAGGTGACGGAGCCTGTACGTCTACATGTCATTGCAAAGCGATTTTTGACAGGCAATGACCCCACTTACTACGACACCTTGAGCCGTGCTTCCAAGCACAGCCTTGATCTCCAAGGTGGGCCGATGTCTATCGAAGCACAGCGTCAGTTTCTCAATGTACCCTTCGCCAAAGAGGCGATTCAACTCAGACTTTGGGACGATCAGGCCAAAGAAACGGACCTGGATCTGGCGCTTCAGCTGTCTGATTTCAGGGAGCTTCTGGAGTCATTAGCGAATCGTGAGTTCACATAATGGTCTCTCGATTTTCTGCCGAGAATAAGCTCCGAGAAGCGAGGCGTGATTGGCTGGCGACACTCGTTCGCGTTCCGGCGAATGAGGTGATTGAGGCTGCCAACGGGTTTGACTTCAACGTGGTCACACTGAAAGGCCCTGAAGTGGGTCTATTGATGACTAATGGGCGTATCCACAGCACTGGGCGTCCATTTCATCTGGGTGAAGTCAGTCTGACGAAGTGCGTCTTGAGAGATGGTCAGGGTCTACTTGGCTATGGGCACATCATTGGGCGAAATAAGCAACAGGCTAGGGCGATCGCATTGTTCGACCTTGCATTACAGCGGGATGATTCGGCTGAAGCGGCTTTAACCCGACTCAATGCCTGGGGAGAAGAGATCGCAGAAATTGATGCGATGAAATCGGAGGCGGTCGAAGAAACCCGTGTCGATTTCTTCACGATGGTCCGGGGAGAGTCCTAATGCTCACTAATATTATCGAAGCCCCGGCCCGTCAAACCCATGTGATGCAACAAGCATTTCGCCATGCTCTAAGTGCATTGGCCGAACCTTTAAGACCGCTTTCACTTCCTGAAGTGACCGCGCCAGAGGGCATAGGAAAGGGGCTTTGGGCGATGGTTTTGACCCTACTCGACCACGATGTCACCGTCCACTGGCCTGATATGAGCGACTCGATGCGGGCGAATTTGGTCTTCCATACAGGCGTGCGGATTGCTGAAGAACCTGAGAAAGCAGACTGGGTTGTCCTACATTCCGATGATCCGAATACCGAATCAGTGCTGGACCGAGTCTCCATCGGAACACACGAAAGACCGGACACAGCGACCAGCGTTCTCATGATGACCTCACATGCTTCAACTGATGTGTTAGCTGAGGGTCCGGGTTTCGAGAATCCACAAGAACTGAAGGTTGAGCTACCCGAATCTTTGGTGTCCCGCGTGATTCAAAACAACAAACAGTATCCCCTGGGATTTGACTTGTTTTTGGTTAGTGACCACACGGTTGCAGGTCTTCCTCGGTCAACACGACTCATGGTGAGAACTGAATAATGTACGTTGCTGTCAAAGGCGGAGAGCGAGCTATTCGAGAGGCGCATGCCTTGCTGGCTGATATGCGTCGGGGCGATACCGTTATTGCCGAGTTGACACTCGAACAAATTCAAAACCAAATGAGCCTGGCGGTCGATCGCGTTATGAATGAAGGTTCATTGTTTGATCCTGAGTTAGCAGCTCTTGCGATCAAGCAGGCACAGGGCGACATGATCGAGGCAATATTTCTGCTGCGTGCATATCGGACCACCCTGCCGAGGCACGGAGAAACTGTACCGCTTGAAACCTGTCAAATGCGAATTTTGCGGCGGATCTCAGCTGTTTTCAAAGATGTTCCTGGTGGCCAATTGTTGGGTCCCACCTATGATTACACGCATCGACTCCTAGATTTTTCGCTAGCCGTCGCTGAAATGGACCGAGAACCACAGGATGACTCGCTTGAGGAGCATGCTCATGAGCATGTGTTCGAAAAAGAAAGCGAAGCATCGGATGAGATGGCGCGCGTATTAACGATTCTCGAAAACGATGCTCTGGTGGAACTCCCTCCTGAAGGGGAGGAGCTGACCGGTGATATCACACGTGAACCGCTAGATATTCCCGCAGACCGTCCAACACGGTTGCAAGTGCTCGCGCGAGGTGACGAAGGGTATTTACTTGCGCTTGCCTACTCGACGCAGCGTGGCTACGGACGAAACCACCCATTCGCTGGTGAAATTCGTTCCGGAGTTGTCACTCTTGAATTCCCGATCGACGAACTTGGTTACAGTGTACCTGTTGGTGAGTTGTTGATGACCGAATGCGAAATGATCAACCAGTTCGAAGGGTCTAAAGACGTCCCGCCAACATTTACCCGAGGCTATGGACTGCAGATTGGTTTGTCTGAGCGGAAGGCGATGTCGATGGCACTGGTTGATCGTGCTCTTAGGACACGAGAATTTGACGAGGAAGTTGAATCGCCCGCACAAGACGAAGAATTCGTCTTGTCGCATTGTGACAACCTCGAGGCTTGGGGCTTTGTCTCGCACCTTAAATTACCGCATTACGTGGATTTCCAAAGCGAGTTGGAGTTGATTCGCCGACTTCGCAAGGAACATAAGGTGCGCGATGAAGCTTGATACAGAGAGTTATAACTTTGCTTATCTGGATGAGCAAACCAAGCGGATGATTCGCCGTGGTCTGCTAAAGGCAGTCGCAGTGCCCGGACTTCAGGTCCCATTTGGTGGTCGCGAAATGCCGCTCCCTTACGGATGGGGTACAGGCGGTATTCAGGTTACCGCCTCTGTTATCGGCGAAGATGACTGCCTCAAAGTCATTGACCAAGGCGCTGACGATACAACCAACGCGGTCAGTATCCGCAAGTTCTTTGCCAGGACTGCGTCGGTTGAGACCACAGAAATTACTGAAGAAGCGACGTTGATTCAAACCAGGCATCGGATTCCAGAAACGCCGCTGTCCTCGGGTCAAATTTTGATATATCAGGTCCCAATTCCAGAGCCGTTACGATTCATTGAGCCCAGAGAGACAGAAACTCGAAAGATGCATGCGCTCTCTGAGTACGGTGTGATGCATGTCAAACTGTATGAAGACATTGCGCAATTCGGCCAGATAGCGACGGCCTATGCCTATCCGGTGATGGTGAATGGTCGCTATGTGATGGACCCATCACCAATACCGAAATTCGACAATCCTAAAATGAATCAGAATCCTGCATTGCAGCTCTTCGGAGCGGGTCGTGAGAAGAGGCTCTATGCAGTTCCTCCGTATACCGACGTGCAATCTCTCGATTTCGAAGATCATCCGTTCGAGGTGCAAAGCTGGGATGAGAACTGTGCATTGTGCGGAGCGACGGACACCTTTTTAGATGAGGTAATCGTCGATGATGCTGGAACGCGCATGTTTGTCTGTTCAGACACACATTTTTGCGGTCAGCGTCAGGAGGCCCATCATGCATGAGCCAATTCTATCGGCGCGTCATCTCACCAAAGAGTACGCGCCCGGTCAGGGCTGTCTAGATATTGAACTCGATGTTTGGCCAGGGGAAGTGCTCGGGATCGTTGGTGAGTCTGGTTCCGGCAAATCAACATTGCTGCGTCTACTATCGGGGCAAGAACAACCGGATTCGGGGTCAAATCGATTCCTTACGGATACCAATGAGTGGGTCGAATTAACCGAATCGTCAGAAAGTAATCTTCGCTACTTGGGTCGTACTGAGTTCGGAATCATTCACCAAAATCCTAGAGACGGGCTGCGTTTGCGAATCAGCGCCGGTGGCAATATCGGGGAACGACTCATGGGTGTTGGTGAACGGCACTATGGTGATATTCGGGCACTTGCGGCCCAGTGGATGCAAGAAGTTGAAATTGATCCTGCTCGTATTGATGACAAGCCTCTGTATTTTTCCGGGGGCATGCAACAGCGCCTTCAAATCGCTCGTAACCTGGCCACAAATCCACGCTTAATCTTTATGGACGAGCCGACTGGTGGATTAGATGTGTCCGTTCAGGCCCGGCTTCTGGATACGCTCAAACGACTCGTCCAGGAGCTCGGTATTGCGGTGATTATCGTGACACACGATATGGGCGTTGCACGTCTCTTAGCAGACCGTTTACTGGTCATGAAAAACGGTCGAGTGATCGAGTCTGGCTTGACCGATCAGGTGCTTGATGACCCGCATGCGGCATACACGCAACAGCTTGTTGCCTCAATCCTTCAGGTGAACTGATGCGTCGAATTACTGTGTCAGAAGTCACCAAAACGTTCACCTTACACAACCAAGGTGGAACGAAACTGCCAGTCATTGATCGGATGTCATTCCATGTTGATGCCGGTGAATGCGTTGTTTTTTATGGTCCCTCGGGTTGTGGAAAGAGCACGCTATTAAAAATGCTTTTCGGTAATTATCTGGCAGATCAAGGTTCGATTGAAATTCATTGTGAGGAAGGTGTCGTCGACTTGGTTCGAGCCCATCCCCACGAGGTGTTGACGCTACGCCAGCAGACGCTTGGCTTCGTAAGTCAGTTTTTGCGCGTTATCCCGCGTGTTTCGACCTGGGATTTGGTCTGTGATCCGCTCAAGCGCCAAGGGGTTGATCAGACTGAAATCGAAGATCGTGTCGCGCAAATGTTAAAGCGGCTCAATCTCCCGGAATCGCTATGGCATCTGGCTCCAGCGACATTTTCAGGAGGTGAGCAACAGCGTGTGAATATCGCACGTAGTCTCATTCTCGATTACCCGATTGTTCTATTGGACGAACCCACTGCATCGCTCGACGCATCAAATCGTGAGGTTGTTGCGGGTGTGATTGCGGATGCGCGCGAACGTGGAGCCGCACTTGCTGGGATTTTTCATGACGATACGTTGCGGAATCGTGTCGCTGATCGATTGATTCATTTGGAGGCTGTAGCGTGAGTCTGGTTATTTCTGGGAAGCAGGTCCTCATTGATGGAGTTTTTCAACCGACAACAATCTCAATCGATGATGGAGTTATCGTTTCCATTGAGCATGAATTGAGGAGCGGTCCTCATATTGTTGAGGCGGGTGAGCGTTACGTGATACCGGGTCTCATCGAATTACACACAGATAATCACGAAAAATATTTCGAACCCCGGCCTGGGGTCAACTGGCCACACATGGACGCGTTGATTGCACATGATGCACAGTTGGCGACCGCTGGAATTACGACTGTGTTTGATGCAATCGCGATCGGATATGGTGTTGGCGCCTCAAATGCCAACCGTGAGCGAATTGCTGCGCAATCAATTGATACACTGCTCGAGATTCGACACCAAGGGGTATTCCGGGTGGATCATCATATTCATCTGCGATGTGAGTGTTCGTGTGAAGGAACAAGCGCATATTTTGAACCTTGGGCTGGAGTAGACGGGATCGACCTTGTCTCGCTGATGGACCACGCGCCAGGGCAGCGCCAATTTGCATCGATTGACAAATATATCGAGTACTACAAAAAGAAATACGGCTACACGGATGAAGTGCTGAAGAAAGTGATGGATGATCACTCAAAGGCCTCAGAGGCTTTTTCAGATCCGAATCGACAGGCGATCTCAGCGCTCTGTGCTGAACATGACATTGCCCTCGCATCGCACGACGACGCAACACTGGCTCATGTCGAGGAGTCAGAAAGTCTTGGGTGCTCCTTGGCAGAGTTTCCGACCACTCTTGAGGCGGGAGAGGCCTGCCATCAGCGGGGACTGATGGTTATGATGGGGGCACCGAATGTGATTCGAGGAGGCTCCCATTCAGGAAATGTCGCAGCCAAAGACTTCGCATCACGCGGATGGCTTGATGTGCTGTCATCAGATTATTACCCAACGGCACTCTTACCAGCCGCTGTGAAGTTGGCGGATCCAGAAATCGGAATGTCCCTAGGTGATGCGGTAGCAAGCGTCACAGAAAATCCAGCCAAGGCCACGCACTTCTGTGACAGGGGCCGTTTAGCTGAGGGTTTGCGCGGGGATGTGGTTTTATTTTCACTGGATCAACATGGAGTTCGCGTATCTGAAACCTATGTTAAGGGTCATCGGGTGTTTTGATGACGGCAGCACTTTTTTACCTGTGTGCACCATCGGGGGCTGGTAAAAATGCGTTGCTGTCTGCGCTCATTGAGTTTGAATCAGCGCCCCACGTGGCGATTCGCACCATTACGCGACCTGCGGATTTAACAGAAGCATCTGAGCCGGTCACGGATAGCGAATTTGCGCAATTAAAAGAGGCTGGGTTGTTCGCCCTAGATTGGTCGGCGAATGGCTTTCATTACGGGATTCGGGCAAGTGAGATAGCGCACTCAGATTCAGTGATTATCAACGGCTCCAGAGCCTTTTGGCCTGAAGCAAAGCGCCGATTTCCTGATATGGCCTTAGTAACAATTGCAGTTCCTGCGTCTGCTTTAAAAGAACGATTGTTCGCTCGAGGGCGCGAGTCCGAAATTGAGATCTTTGCGCGGTTGAAGCGAAATCGCGAATTGTCGAAAGAGCTTCAAACAGAAACACCGTTTTGTACATTGATCAATGATCGATCGCCCCGAGATATGGCTATCGATTTTATGGAGAGACTTGGATGTATATCCGGCTAACTGGTACAGGGAATGCGCCGCAAATCCCAGTGTACGGATGCTCTTGTAAATGCTGTTCGCGTGCTCGTTTTGATGAAACTTACAGGCGACGTCCAGCATCTGCTGAGATTCAAACGTCTACCGGTCGATTCTTGTTAGATGCGGGTAGAACCGATCTTGCGGAATGGGTCGATCCTGAAACTCTGAGAGGTATCATTCTCACGCATTATCACATGGACCACGTCGCAGGCCTGTTTCACTTACGGTGGGGTGTGACTGGCCCAATACCTGTATTCGGTCCATCTGATCCGAACGGATGCGATGATTTATGTACGCACCCGGGCTGTCTTGATTTTTCCCACACGCTTGAACCATATCGTGAACATAGCCTATGCGAGGAAATGACGATTACTCCGGTCCCAATTAAGCATTCGAAAATGACTTTTGGGTACATCATTAAGGGACGCCGAGAAGTGGTCGTCTATTTGAGTGACTGTGATGGTATCGGACCCGAAAGTTCTTCAATGATCCGTGAATCAATGCCAAAAGTAGTCATCATTGATTGTAGTTTCCCGCCCGAGGTCGGTCGAAATCATTTGAGTTTAGATCGAGCCATGCCGTTACTCGACGAACTTGGAACACAGCGCCTTTATCTTACGCATATAGGACATGACCTTGAAAACTACTTGTTGGCGCATCCTTTGCCCGAGGATGGCCGAATTCTTGTCGCTAGAGATGGGCTTACGGTGAACATCGACTAACGCCGGATAGTCTTTTTGCATCTGAACTAAAAAAAGGCCACCCCATCAGAGGTGACCTAAAACCGAAAAGGTTTCCGATGGGGCCCTTTTCTACGTTGAAATGATTAGCCTACTATGTCTACATCGTTTAGCTGGATTGCGGCTATTACGCTGACGGGTATTATAAGCTGTCGCTTTTTTCACCAGGATGCTAATTACCTAAAAATAGTTTTCAGCATTGAGATGACGACTCAGTGAAGCATTAATGAAGTTTCAATTACATTTTGTTCAATCCGTCTGAGGCGCGTAGACAAAAGAGCGCACAACTAACTTTGTTCGTATATTAGCCACCGATTTTTCCCAGAGGTCCTCTAGAATAATTAGATACTCAAGGAAAAGAATTGGCGAGAACTGAAACCTCTGATTTTTTTGAAAAAAGGTCAGCATGTGTCACCGCATCTTGAACCAAAGAAGCTCGCCCTCCGAATCGCCAATGAGTAGATGGGACCCTGTCTCAGTAACTCCAATGGCGGTGACCTCGACACCAGCGAGACAGATATCGAGAATCTTCAGTCCGGCCAGGTTGCCTTGCTCAAAGGTGAGCGATGGCAGGGTAATGAGGGCGCGAGACTGGGACTGGTTCATCGTTCCCCAGATCTTGATAAGGGCGAGCCTCGATTTCTTCTCAGCTTAGATTTCTGCTGAGGCTAGTTTCATCGTTTTGCGAACTTTTCCTAACGTAATAAGACTGCGATGCCAACGACTCTGGATTCACTATTTTAACATCATTGAGGTATGAGGCGTTAAAGAAGCTATAGGTACCGGCTACGCGGCGCCTTAGTCTTCTCCTGGTACCAACAGCGCTGTGATTGACGCGGACGCGATCAAAAGAGCCGATATCCATAAGCAAGCCTCCAACCCAGTCCATTGATACAGAGCCCCAGATGCAATGGTTCCAGCAAGCCGCCCGCCCGCGTTAGCCATATAATAAAACCCGATATCGAGGCTCGCCCCATCGGCTCGCGCGAAGCGAACGATCAGGTAACTATGCAGCGCCGAATTCGCGGCAAAAAGAAGTGCGAACATCAACAGACCGAACGTGACCACATACACGACCGGAAAATCACGAGTCAAAGCCATCGCAATACCTGCCGGTATCAGTGCAAGCAGGCCACCAAACATCACCAGTTGTGCCTTCACTGCCTGAGGTGTCTGGTCTCTCCCTGTTAACTTAGGAGCCACCGCTTGGATAAACCCATAGATGATGATCCAGGACGCCAAATAGCCACCGACCTGCCAAAAATCCCATCGAACTGTCTCATATAGAAACACGGGAAGCGCTACGACAAACCAGACATCACGTGCACCAAATAAAAAGAAACGCGCGAGCGATAACCAATTCACCGCCCTTGATTTTGAAAAGATTTGACTGAACTTGGGCTTATTTTTCATGACACCAAGTTCTCTGCGTAACAGCAGGAGACTCAATAGCCAGACGAGTGTAAGCATTGACACCATCGCTATCACCGCGCCCTGAAACCCAAAAACTGACAACAGAATGGCGCCAACAAAGAACCCAGCGCCCTTCAACGCATTTTTGGAGCCTGTTAAGAATGCGACTATCCGATAAAGCCCATTATCTTGATCTCTCGCGATCAATTTCATCGAGCTCTTCGCGCTCATCTTATTGAGGTCTTTTGCGATTCCGGAGAGTGCCTGCGCTACCATCACCCAGACCATGGTCAACATAGTTTCAGGTACAAGCAGCATCGACAATGCTGCAATTTGTATTAAAAGTCCGATTTGCATGGTGCGATTCAGCCCAATCCGTGCGCCCAACCAACCGCCGACAGCGTTGGTCACGATGCCGAAGAATTCATAGAACAAAAAGAGAGAAGCGATCTCGAAGGGTGTAAAGCCTAGGGTATGGAAATGCAGCACCACCAGCATACGGAGCGCCCCATCAGTCAGCGTGAACGCCCAATAATTTCCTGTGATCACTGCATAATCGTGGAGTCTAGAGTCCACGTTTCGCTCCGGCATAGGCCGCTAGCTCAACCAAACGGTTCGCGTACCCCCACTCGTTGTCGTACCAGAGATACAGCTTTAACTGCGTATTATTGACGACCAGGGTTGAAGGTGCATCGACAATGCTTGAGCGGGAGTCAGTCTTGTAGTCAACCGAGACCAGTGGGCGCTCTTCGTAACCTAAAATACCGGACAGCGATGTTTCGGCTGCCTGCTTCAACTTGTCATTGACCTCCACTGCAGTCACCTGATGCTCAAGTTCGAACACACAATCAGTAATCGATGCGTTCGCTAGAGGTACTCTTATCGCATGTCCATTTAGGCGGCCACGTAATTCTGGAAAAATCTCAGCAATAGCTGTCGCACTTCCTGTCGTAGTCGGGATCAAGGATATGCCGCATGCACGCGCTCGTCGAAGATCTTTGTGCGGGGCATCTAAAATTGTTTGCGTATTCGTGATGTCATGGACGGTCGTGATCGATCCGTGTTTGATACCAAATGATTCATGGATAACTTTGATTGCGGGGGCGATACAGTTCGTCGTACAACTGGCCGCGGTAACGATTGGGTATTTTTCCGCAGAAAACAACGCGTGATTTACACCCATCACAACATTGAGGACCTCCGGCACTTTAATCGGTGCAGCGACCACCACTTGATGGATTCCTCCGTCCAGGTAGGGCTTCAAGGCATCAACTGATTTAAACTTGCCCGTACACTCGAGCACTAAATCACATCCTGCGAAATTTGCATTCTCGAGCGTTTTTTCTGAGGTGACCTTGACTGATCTTCCGTTAATCACTAGCTGATTATCATTGGCTGAGACTGGCGTATCCCATTGCCCATGAATCGAATCAAAGGCCAACAAATGTGCGTGTGTTAATGCATCACCAACGACATCGTTTACATGAACTAACTGCAGTTCGGGATGCCGCTGCAATGCACGAATTGCCAGCCGACCAATCCGACCAAGTCCGTTGATACCGATGCGCATATATAAACTCCTTAATGGCTACTGGTATTAGTTTGCAAGAGCGCTGGTGAGCACAAATCTTTCCGCCCCTGACAGCAGTCCTCCAACAGAAAATCCAAT
>MDTB01003193.1_pt1 | contig 13160 bp, 11 predicted proteins | sample 811161 | NCBI WGS metagenome assembly MDTB01 (sample SAMN05326650, study PRJNA326480) | marine metagenome | isolation source: seawater | place: Mediterranean Sea | collected 2009 | reverse complement strand
GGCAACAGAACGCCCCTTTAGAAAAGTTATCATTTTGAATAAACATTTTATGCATAAAAAGAAAAAAAAATTGTTGCTGGTTTAGAAATATACGAAATAATCTTTATCACTTTTATTCTAGTTTTTAGACCTTATGGAAGATCGATGTCTTCTTCAGATTGGAGTAGCTTAGGGTTTAATCTTTACTATATCTATAAATAGTTTCAGAAACCTTTTTATATCCGCTAACAGTATAGTGTCCATGTTGTTTAAATGGAAATAATTCTAAAGGATTTTGTTCTTTTTCAAAAATTTCTTTATGTATATCTATAAACGGAATTTTTAATTCAGTAACGGCATTTTTTATCAAATTATAATTTGTATTATCATAGGTTTTTGCATAACGATAATATTTAGGTAAGTACACAAAATACAATTTAGAATTATTTTTATTTACAAGTTCTTTTGTTAATTGAAGTATTTGTTTTAATTCTGGTACTGTCGCTGGTTCTGTTTTCGGTTTCAGTTTTGTTAAAATCGAAATTCTTGTATAATAAATTTTAATAAAGCTTATTAATTTAATTTTAAAAGTTGTTATTTCTCTTTCTATCTCTCCTTGTCTTTCCTCAAATCTTTCTTCAATTAAATTTGATAATAAATTATCAATATCATTATGTTTAAATTTAAGATTTTGAGTAAAATCTAAATCTTTTAAATAATTATTTAAAATATTATTTTTTTTTTCATTTCCCAAATTTATTAAATCATTGCCCTCATAATAAAACCATAAAACTTTTTTGACCTTTGTATCTTTTATATTAAGATACTCTCTTAACGTAGCAAATTTAATTAAAGGTCCGTTTCCACCCATTCCTAGATTTAAAATAGACTTTTTTGATAAATTTCTTAATACAGAACTAATGTCATTTGGTCTATTTATACAAGCACCGTGAACAAATGAGTCCCCAGCTAAAAGATACTCAATTTCTTTTTTATCCCATTCACTATCTGGATTATTAAACCCATGTCTATCAGCCTGATAAATTGAATAATAACCATTTTCATTACAATAAATTGTTTTTATATTTGATAGACCAGATAAAGGAAAAAGAACATTTGAGTAGTATTTCCAAATAAAATTTGATGGAAAAAAGCTAATAGTAATATTATCAATTTTCTTTTTTAAATCTTTGTAAATTTCTACTTTTTTTCTTTTATCCCATTTTTTACCAGTTTGTTTTTCATAAAGCTGCTCTTTTAAAAGTTGCTTTTTTGAAATTTGTTCTTTTGAAAATTGCCTATTGAGGGTTAAATATCCCTCAAATAAATATAATAATACAATTAAACTTATACCTAAGATAATTAAATATTGTTTTATTATGTCATTTATAAAAAATGTAATAATTGAAAAACAAATTAATATTGAAGAAATTAAATAATATTTTTTGTAATAATCTCTTTTATCACCATTCCAAATAAGTTCTGATTTGTACAAAGTGTAAATCAATAATAAAAATGAAATTATTAAAATTATCGATGGAAATATTATTTTTAAGAAGTTCATTTAAATAGATATTTTAATCTTGAGTATGAATAGTTCTTGCGATTATATCGTGTAGACCTTGTTTTCTTGGGTGAAAACCAATCATAAAAAAACCGATAAAAATAATTATAGCAGAAACCCAAGTAGCAAGATATCTGCCTGTTAATCTCCAAAAACTTAGACGACCTAATTGTTCATCGTGAATTTTTATACCACAAGCTCGCATTCCTAATGTTGAACGTTTCACTGATGACTGAAGCACCACAAAATATAACCAGGAAATTATAATATCTAAAATAATTATAAAAGGTCCAACGATAAAACTTAAAATAAATCCAACAACTATTAATATTATTAGATCAATAATTCCAGCTGCTAATCTGGACCAAAAGCCAGCATACTTTTGTTTTTTTGATAATTTTTTGTAGTTTTTTTTTTTAATTAAGAGTAGACATAAGATTATTGGAAGAAAGTAGATTAGAAAAATTAATGTTATCGTCCAAAAACCAATAGTCATGTAAAGTAAGTACATTAATAATTTTTAAATCGCAATGAGATCTTTTACTTAATAATGAATGTTACAAATTTCTGAGTAATTGTCGCCTGAATACCTCTTATCTTAAAAAAATTAGTATAAATTAACTTTTTATTCAATTTAAGTAATAAAGTATTTTTCTCTTAACTTTTCTATCTAAACTGTATGTCATTCCATTTATTTCTGCTTCATTTTTAAAAAAAGTGGGTTTGTGATCCATTATCTTAAACTTACTTTTTGGTATTATTTTCCAATCAAATTTTAAATAAAAAGGTATTGTTTTTTTTTCACAAGTTAAAAAAGAGTGTTTTTTTAGTTTTTTTAAAATTTTATTATTAAATAATACTAATATTTTTCCAAAGCCTTTATTTCTAAACTTACTATGGATAATAAAAGTGTCAAAATAATAGTAAATAAGTGATTTATTATTAATAACACTCTTTCTTTTTCTTAGCAGTGTATAACCAATCAATTTTTTATTAAGTATCAACATATTATTTATATCTGTTTTTTTTACTTTTGCTCTAAACCATTCTTGTTGTTTTTTAATTGTCCAAGGCCAGAAAGAATTTTTAAGTTTACAAATGGAGAAAATTTGTTTTTTTTTTAAATTTTTTGTTTTTAATGAAATGAAATTAATTTTTTGTTTCTGAGGTAGCTTTTTTTTCATACTCTTAGACTCTAGCATAAATATATGTAATAATTTTAAAATAAATAAGTTATAGAAAATACATTTATTATTTTAAATTATTAAAATAAATATTTATCTGCTAAATAGATCAATATTCCTACAGCGACCCCAAGTAAAATCCAGTAGTAATTATCTTTCATCATAAAACTAACTTACCTAAATTTGGTTTAAAATAATTTGGTCCTTTCATGACTTTTCCTTTATCATTATAAATTGGCTTTCCGTCTAAACCTAATTTACTCATATTAGAATTTTGCACCTCCTCAAAACATTTATCCAGATTAATACCAAAAGCATGGCCTGCTCCATAAGTGACGTATAATATGTCAGTCAATGCATCAGCTACTTCCTTAATATCTTGATTTTTTATAGCTTCATTTAACTCTTCTAACTCTTCCTTTATTAAATCATACCTTAGAGAGGTTATTTTATCGTTTGGAAAGCTTGCTTTTTCTCTAATTTCTTGGCCAAAGGTTTCCATAAATTTTTTTACGCTTTCAAAATTGGTCATTTTATCCTTTTATTTAAATTTCTTAATTAAGAGTGTAATATAACAGTGAATCAAACATGAAATATAGAACAGAGTTCGATAGTATTGGAAAAATTAAGGTCCCTGGTGATAAGTATTGGGGTGCATCTACAGAAAGATCAAATAAATACTTTAATATTGGAGACTTCCTCGTAAGACCTTTAGTTATTCACTCAATCGCAATTATTAAAAAAGCAGCTGCAATTGTTAATGCTAAAAATAAAGATTTAGACGCCAAAATTAGTAAATTTATAATTAAGGCATGTGAGGAAGTAATTAAAGGGAAACACGATAATCATTTTCCTTTAAAAGTTTGGCAGACTGGATCGGGAACCCAAACTAATATGAATGTAAATGAAGTTATAGCTAATAGAGCTATAGAGATGATGGGTGGAAAATTAGGTTCTAAAAAACCTGTGCATCCAAATGATCACGTTAATAAATCACAATCTACTAATGATGTTTTTCCTACTGCAATGCATATAGCTATAGCAATAAAAGCTAAAGAAAAGCTTTTACCCTCACTAAAATTTCTTGAGAAAGAGTTAGCAAAAAAAACTAAGGAATTTAAAAATATTGTCAAAGTCGGAAGAACTCATTTACAAGATGCAACACCTTTGACTTTAGGGCAAGAATTTTCTGGTTATCACGCTCAATTAAAAAAATGTATTTTAAGAGTAGAAAGTGCACTTAAAGAGATCCATTATCTAGCTCAAGGAGGAACTGCTGTTGGAACTGGACTTAATACTAAGAAAAATTTTGATAAAAAAATTATAAAAGAGATTAGTAAAATAACAAAAATTCCTTTTAAGCCCGCTTTAAATAAGTTCGCAGCATTAGCAGCACATGATGAAATTGTAAATTTTTCTGGGACATTAAACACATTAGCTGTTTGTTTAATGAAAATTGCAAATGACATAAGGTTTTTAGGTTCTGGTCCAAGAGCTGGTTACGGGGAACTCATTCTTCCTTCAAACGAACCGGGATCATCAATAATGCCCGGAAAAGTGAACCCAACACAGTCAGAAGCGGTTACGATGGTTTGTGTGAAAGTAATTGGCAACCACAATGGTATAACGATGGCAGGTTCTCATGGACACTTTGAATTAAATGTTTTTAAACCATTAATTATTCATAATATTTTACAATCTATTGAAATTATGAGTGACTCATCAAAAACTTTTGCAATGTATTGTGTGAAAGGCATTAAAGCAGATAAAAAAAGAATAAAACATTTGCTAGATAACTCCTTAATGCTTGTCACAGCTTTGGCTCCTAAAATAGGGTATGATAAAGCTGCGTTCATAGCTAAAACTGCACATAAAAATGGAACTACCTTAAAACATGAAGTGATTAAAGCTGGACTGATTAAAGAGAGGGACTACGACAAAATCATGAACCCTCTTAAGATGACAAAACCAAAATAATTAAGAAATTTCTATTATAAATTTTTTTATTTTTTTTAAATCAAAAATTTCTGAAAAGTTCTTATCAAAAAGAATATTTTCAAATATATCTTTAAAATATTTAAGATCTTCTCTTGAAGCATTATAGTTATTATTCATTAAAATATTTTTAAAATTAACTTTTTTGCTTAAAATATTTAAATTTCCTTCAACTTTTAATTCTAAAGTTTCTTTTTTTTTTTTTGTTTTTACAGAAAATTTTTTTAGGAATTCTCTTTTATTGTCAGATTTTAAATAACAATCAAAAAATAATAGAGGATATTCATCTAAAAAATTTATACTTCCATTACATTCTATTATAGAATTTGCAACCAATAGTCTTTTTGAATAATTCACTCTTCCATAAGCTAAATGTATTTTTAAATTGAGATCGTCAAAAAATTGTCGATTAAATTTTTTTGTTTTGAATGTTATTTCACTTTTGTTATTTATTTTTCTTAACAAGTCTTTATATTTCAGAACTTTTATAAGTTTTTGTTCTGTAAGCATTTGAATGTTTAAATCTTCAATTATAAAATTAGAATTTATATCTAAAAAAGGATTTAAAACAATTTCACTATTATTTTTTAGAGAAAGATTCTTACTTCTAAAATAAGCGTTATAAATTTTTATACTTTTACCATCGTATTCAAAATTTGATTTAAAATTAGTATTAAGTACTTTTGATCTTAAAACGCCAAGCTTTAAATTACCTTTTTGATTTTTATTAAAATTAATGTCTACACCTATTCCCGAATTGGGTAGTTTAAATTTTATATTTTTAAAACTATCATCAATTTCGATTTTAAAATTTTTTCCGAAAACTCTTCCTCTTATTAAGTTTTTGTTATAACCATAATTTTTAAATTTGATATTATCTAATGCGAGTACGGGTATTTTTTCATCAACTATTCTTATGTTCAAATTAAAAAAAGATAATTTATTTTTTTTTTTGAAATAATTCTCTGACAAAAAATTTAAAATCTGAAGTTTGAAGCTCCGCATTAATCTCTTTTAAATTTATTTTTTTCGAGGAAAATTTTTTGTAATTATAAATGTTAAAAATGTTTGGATAAATTTTAATTTTTTTTACACTTAGATCCTTAATAGAAGGTTTTAAATTCATTCGAGCATTTGTTATTTCTAAATTTGGAAGTGGAAAAATATTGTATTTTATTTTTTCATAATTTCTTATTTCAAAATTATAGTTCTCTAATAAATGGAGACTAATAAATTCAGCTTTTTTATCGTAATTAAAAAAAATAGGAATAATGAAAAATATGAATATTGAAATTGAGAATATTAGTATCAGATATCTAAGAAAAAAGATAAACTCAAAAAATCTAGAATTCTTAGTGTGAATTGTTTTATAAAATTTATTTAACATTTTTTTTATTTTTATATCTAGTATATAAATGAAAATTCTACCTTATGAATAATATAGATAGCTTAATTAAAAATCTTAACAAAGAACAAAAAGAAGCAGTGCTTAGCACTGAAGGGCCAAACTTAATTGTCGCTGGAGCTGGTTCAGGAAAAACTAGAGTTTTAACAACAAGACTTATTCATATCATCAACCAAAGAAAAGCTTGGGCAAATCAAATACTTTGTGTGACTTTTACCAATAAAGCAGCAAAAGAAATGCAAAATAGAGTTATGCAATATGTAAAAGGAAGCGCTAATGCTGTACCTTGGTTGGGAACTTTTCATTCTATAAGTGTTAAATTTTTAAGAAGACACGCTGAAGCTTTAGGATATAGAAGCAATTTTACAATTTTAGATACTGACGATCAAAAAAAATTAATTAGAAATATAGTAAAAGGAGAAGATTTAGATGCAAAAAAATTTTCTCCTCAATTAATAATGTATCATATCGACCAATGGAAAAACAAAGGTCTTCTACCCAAGAATGTAAAATTAGAAAAATCAAGTTCAATATTAAAATCTATTTTAAAAGTTTACGGTATTTATCAAAACAAAACTAAAGACCTAAATGCATTTGATTTTGGAGATTTAATCTTATTTTGTGTAAAACTTTTTGAAGAACACAAAGATATAAAAGAAATTTATCAAAAAAATTTCAAATATATTTTGGTGGATGAATTTCAAGATACAAATTTCATACAAAATAAATGGTTAAATTTACTAGTTAATAAAAATGAAAATATTTGTTGCGTTGGTGACGATGACCAATCAATTTACAGTTGGCGTGGGGCAGAAATTAAAAACTTTTTAACTTTTGATCAAATTTATAAAAATTGTAAAGTATTCAAGCTTGAACAAAATTACCGATCTACAAAAAATATTTTAGAAACAGCATCGAGTTTGATTTCAAATAATACAAGTAGAGTTGGAAAAAAATTATGGTCATCATCAAATCAAGGAGAATTAGTAAAACTTAATTGTTACAGGACTGGCAAAGAAGAAGCGCAGGGTATTAGCGATATTATTGAAAAAAAAATTAAAAAAAAATATTCTTTAAACGATGTATCAATATTAGTTAGAGCTATATATCAAACACGAGAATTTGAGGAAAGATTTCTTCAGGTTGGAATTGGATATAGAGTTTTAGGAGGAATAAAATTTTATGAAAGAGCAGAAATTAAGGATGCAGTTGCTTATCTTAGAATAATTAATCAAAAATTTGATGATTTAGCTTTAGAAAGAGTCATCGGTGCACCAAAGAAAGGAGTTGGTGATAGCACACTTAACCAAATTTATACCTTCGGTAAAATCAATAAACTTTGTTTGGAAGATTCAATAATAAAGTTAATAGAAAAAGGAGATTTTAAGCCCAAGATAAAAATTACGCTTAGTCAATTAATAAAAATGATTCATAAATGGCGGAAAGATTCATTAAAGATGAAACATTTTGATTTATTAAAATTAGTGTTAGATGAGTCAGGTTACTCCTCGATGTTAAAAAACAAAAAAGATTTAGAAAATGAAAATAGATTAGAAAACTTAAAAGAATTAATAAGAGCCATGCAGGATTATGACAATTTGCAGAGTTTTTTAGAACATGTAGCTTTAGCTACCTCAATCGATCAAGAATGGGAAGGAGCAAAAATAAATTTGATGACGATGCATGCCGCTAAAGGTTTAGAATTTGACGTTGTATTTTTACCAGGATGGGAAGAGGGATTATTTCCTCACCAAAAATCATTAGAGGAAAAAGGTGATTTTGCTTTGGAAGAGGAGAGAAGACTTGCATATGTTGGAATTACAAGAGCAAAAAAAGAAGCTTACTTATCATTTGCAATGAAAAGAGCTTATCATGGAGATTGGATGGATGCTTTGCCGTCAAGATTTATAAATGAAATACCAGAAGAAAGTGTTGAAAAAAATGATATAGGATTGAGTGAAAATGAAGACTTTGAATTTAATCAAGATAATTCAATTGATTTTGACGAAGAATATAGAAGCCCTGGTTGGGATCGTTATAAAAAAAATAAAATGTTAAAATGGAAAAAATAGAAAAATTAAGAAAAATATTTAATAGAGAAAAAATAGACGGATATGTTGTTCCAAAAAATGATGAATTTTTTGCTGAATATATTCCAGATTATAATGATAGACTAAATTTTATTTCAGGCTTTTCTGGTTCTTTTGGTTTTGCCTTAATATTAAAAGAAAAAAATTATTTATTTGTTGATGGGAGATACACTTTACAAGCAAGCAATCAAAGTGGAAATGAATTTAAAATTTTTACAATTCCAGAAAAAATGCCAAGTGATGTTCCTTATAGGAAAAAATTATCGATTGGTTTCGATCCTAATTTATTTACTAAAAAATCTTTATCTATTTTTTTCAAAAAAAATAAATATAAGTGTAAGCCACTTGTTAAAAATTTAATAGATGAAATTTGGAAAAGAAAAATAAAAATTAAAGAAAGTAAATTTTTTAAATTACCGGATAGTTCTGTAAGTGAAAAATATCAATCAAAAATAAATAAAGTTACTAATTTTTTAAAGAGTAGAAAATCTGATTTTTTATTCATCACAGCAAGTGAAAATAATGCTTGGCTACTAAATATAAGAGGTCGTGATACAAAATATACTCCAATACCATATAGCTACGTTTTGATTGATAAAAACAAAAATATTAAATTCTTTTGCAATAAAAAAAAAATATCATCTTATTTAAGAACATATTTCAAAGAGGTAGAATTTTTAGATATTAAGATCTGTACAGAAATACTCTCAAAAATAAAAAAAAAAAAATTTATAATCGATAAAAATACATGCTCATTTTTTTTTGAAAATATTATTCAAAAAAATAATAAAATACTCAATTATCATGATCCTATCTATTTTTTAAAAGCAATTAAAGGGAGGCGAGAAATAGAAAATATTAAAAAAGCACATATTTATGACGGAGCTGCCCTAACTAAATATTTATTTTGGCTTAAAAAAAATTTTCATAAGAAAAATATTACTGAGATAAGTGCATCACAAAAATTATTAAAATTTAGGAAAGAAAATAAAAAATTTAAATTTTTAAGTTTTCCAACAATTTCCGGGACGGGGTCGAATGGAGCAATCATTCATTATAAGGCAACCAAAGAAACAAATAAAAAATTAAAAAAAGGAGATATTTATTTAGTGGACTCTGGTGGACAATATGAATTTGGAACAACGGATGTTACTCGTACTATTTCTTTAAATAATACTAACAAAAGAATTAAAAATATTTTTACAAGAGTTCTTAAAGGACATATTGCTGTTGCAGATTTTAAACTTAAAAAAAACACTTCTGGATCAGACATTGATGACGTTGCAAGAAAATATCTAAAACAAATTGGTTTAAATTATGCTCATGGTACGGGCCATGGAGTGGGATATTTTTTGAATGTACATGAGGGACCTCATGCAATATCAAAAAAAAACAAAGTAAATTTCCAACAAGGTATGATTGTCTCGAATGAGCCGGGATACTATGAAAAAGATAGCTTTGGTATCAGAATTGAAAATCTTATTTACGTAAAAGAAAATAGAAATAAACTGATTTTTGAAAATCTTACAATGGCACCCATAGATAAAGATTTAATTATTCAAGAAAGACTGGGTGCAAATGAAATTAAATGGCTTAACAATTATCATAAAACTGTCTTTAAAAATATTAATAAATTTATGAACAAAATTGAAACAACGGAACTTAAAAGAGCTTGTTCAGCTATTTAAAATTTTATTCCAGTCCTTTTCTAAAATAATTTTAATATTTAATCGTTTAGCTTGATCAATTTTCTTTTTTGTGGGTTTCGACTCACCAACTACTAGGTAGTCTAAGTTTTTAGAGATAGACCCTAATACCTTTCCTCCATTATTTTCAGCAATTGATTTTGCCTCTGATCTACTCATGTTTTTAAAGCCACCGGTAAACATTAATTTTTTATTTAAAAATTTTCCATCATTATTTTGTATGGTGTAATTTTGAATATTTAATTTTTTAATTAAGTTTTTAATAATTCTGGTGTTAGTATCTTTAGAAAAGAAATTATTTATAGACTGGATTTGAGTCTCCCCTATTCCATCCAAATCAACTAAATGAATAAGAGTTTTTTCTCTATTTTTGTTGTCAAATAATTTTGTAAAATCTTTTATTGAACCAAAAAAACTTGCTAAAATTTTGGCGTTTTCTTGGCCAATATGTCTAATGCCTATTGAAAAGATAAATTTATCTAAAGAAATAATTTGAGATTTTTTAATAGCTAATTTTAAATTATTAATTGATAACTCTCCCCATCCCTCTAACTTTTTAATTTTATTAAAGTTAAGATCAAAAATATCTGATGGTTCTTTAATTAAATTTAAATCCCAAAATTGTTCAACTACTTTTTTTCCAAGACCGTCAATATTTAACGCTTCTTTAGATACTAAATGTTTTAGTTTTTCTCTAGCAATAAAAGTACAATTATATCCTCTGCTACACCTTCTTACTGCATCAAGTTTTTTTGTGCTTTTGCTAAATTCTTTTGTAGTTTTGGATCCACATAAACATTTATCCGGAAATATAAATGTTTTACTATTTTTGTCTCTTTTAGACTTGTCGACTGAGACCACTTGAGGAATAACATCCCCAGCTCTTTGAATTTGAACAGTATCTCCAATTCGAATATCCTTACGATTAATCTCATCCTCGTTATGTAAGGTGGCATTTGAGACGACTACACCTCCAACATTAACTGGTTCAACTTTAGCAACTGGGGTAATCGCGCCTGTCCTACCGACTTGAATTGTTATATCTTTAATTTTTGTAATAGCTTTTTCAGCCGAAAATTTATATGCAATCGCCCACCTTGGGGAATTTGAGGTATTTCCAAGTCTATTCTGTAAACTTAAGTCATTGACCTTGTAAACTAAACCATCAATATCATAATCTAATGATGATCTAATAAGATTAATTTTTTCATGTTGTTTATTGATTTCATCAATATTATTAATTACTTTTACGAGAGGGTTAGTCAAGAAATTTAAATTCGAAATTTCTTTTAAAAATTCTGAGTGAGTTTTAAATATCTGAGGTTCAATTGCGCCTAATCCATATGCAAAGTATTTAAGGGGTATCTTAGAAGTTTCTTTCGGGTTTTTTTGTCTCAAAGATCCTCCTGCTGCATTTCTTGGGTTTGCGAATCTATTTTGAATTTTTAAAAAGTCTTTTTTTCCAATATAAATTTCACATCTAATTTCTAACAATTTTGGTAATTTTTTTGATGAAATTTTTATTGGAATTTCTTTAATTGTTTTTAAATTTTCTAAAATGTCCTCTCCAGTAATACCGTCGCCTCTGGAAAGACCTTTAACCAAATATCCATTTTCATAAATCAATGATGCCGAAATTCCATCAATTTTGGGCTCCGCTATAAGTTCTATTTTTTTATGATCTAAATTAAGAAAATTATTAATTTTTTTTAAAAAATCTTCCATATCTTTTTCATTGAATGCATTATTTAGAGATAGCATAGGAAGCAAATGTTTGATTTTATTAAATTTTTTTGAAGGCTCAGCTCCAACAATATTACCTACTGTACCGAATTCTCTCAAAAATGGATATTTTGACTCATAATATAATAATTTATTTTTTAATACGTCGTATTCAGCATCCGTAATCTTGGGTGAGTCCTCAACGTAGTAAAATTTATTATGTTTTTTTAGATTTGAAATTAAATTTTTGAATTCTTTAATAATTTCATTTTTCTCTTTCATGATTTCTATTTAATCATTTTAATGATTTTTTTAATAAAACTTTTATCTTCTGCTTGTTTTTTATCCCTTGTTTTAATTTTAGTGTCTATTTTGTATTCTTTATTAAGAATTTTATAAGATTGTTTAAACCATTCACTAGAATTGTAATTATATCCTAAAATACTTGCAAATTTTTTTGACTCTTCCTCAAGACCTAAATGATAATGAATTTCCACCAACCTATGTAGAGCTTCTTCAATAAATGCTGTTTCCTCATATTTTTTTACAATCGTTTTTAACCTTTTAATTGCTGGAACCCATTTATTAATAGAAATATAATACTTGGCAATATACATTTCTTTCGCGGCTAATTGATTCAATATAAGATCTTTTTTAAACCTTAAATCGATTGCATAATCAGTATTGGGATATTTTTTTAAGAAGAAGTCAATTTTCTTATTTGCTTTAATTAACGGATCAATATCTTTTTTTTCATCACTTATTTGCTCAAAATAAATAATTGCAATTAGATAATGAGCGTAAATTATATTTTTATCTGCAGGATAGATCTTTAGATATCTATTTAAACCCTCTAAAGCCTCATCATAAAAACTAATTCCATAAAGAGAATATGAAGACATAATTGCAGATTTTGCTGCAAATTCTATTTTATCAAAATTTACCTCAGCTTGAGAAAATTTTTTACTTGCGAAGAAAAAGTCATTTTTTTCAAAAGCTTCTAAACCCTGTCTATATATTTCATAAGCATTGATTTTTTTTTGGGGTTCGTAAATTGCTTTATCTTTTTTTAAACATGAATGCGTACTAATTATTAATAAAAATATTATAAGTATCCTAAATATCATAACCAAATTAATAACAGATATTATTAAAAATAATAATATTTAAATTAACTATTAAGCGTTAACAGCGATTTTTTCAGATTCTTTTGAATGGAATTTTTTTGAGGATTGATAACTATCTAATTCAATAAAATGAAAAGCTTCGGGGTTTTTAAAGATTTTTCTTAAAAAAAGATTAGTTAATTCATGGCCACCTTGATGACACTTGACTGTACCAAATATTCTGTGGCCAGATAAAATAAAATCTCCAGCTAGATCTAAAATTTTATGATTAACAAATTCTTTATTATTTCTTAAACCGCCTTTATTTAAAATTTTTTCTTTATCCACTACCACTGCATTTTCTAAAGATCCACCTTTTGCTAAACCAAACTTTTTAATTTTCTCTATG
>MDTB01199026.1_pt1 | contig 13161 bp, 8 predicted proteins | sample 811161 | NCBI WGS metagenome assembly MDTB01 (sample SAMN05326650, study PRJNA326480) | marine metagenome | isolation source: seawater | place: Mediterranean Sea | collected 2009 | reverse complement strand
GTTTTTTTTATGGCTTGGACCACTACTCCTTGGACTTTGTTTGCAAACACTGGTCTTGCTGTAGGCAAAAAAATATCATACGCTTTTGTTGAAACTACAAACCCATACACAAAAAAAGAGTGTTTTGTTATATGTGCAGAGGATTTAATTTCATCTATTTTTGACAAAAAAAAAACAATCAATTATCGTGTGGTTAAGTTGTGTTTGGGCTCTGATTTAGTTGGCTTAAGATATGAACAGCTTTTTGATTATGTTCAGCCCTCAGACAACCCCGAAGGTGCATTTCGCGTGGTAAGCGCAGATTTTGTAACCACAAGTGACGGAACTGGTATTGTCCATTTGGCTCCAACATTTGGTGCTGACGACTTTTTGGTTTCAAAAAAAGAAAAGTTACCAGCTATGTTGGTTCCAAACTCTGAGGGTCAGGCGGTTCCAATTGTTGATTTAAATGGTTTTTTCACTGATGGTTTAGGTGAGTTTTCAGGTCGCCCAATAAAACCAGCTTTTGGTGATAATGATGAAGAAGAGTCTGTTGATGTGGATATTGTTGTGAAACTTAAGGGAATGGGGAGAGCTTTTAGTTCATCAAAATATGAGCATAGTTATCCTCACTGTTGGAGAACCGATAAGCCCATACTATACTACCCTTTAGACTCTTGGTTTATTCAATCAACAAAATACAAGGATTTAATGATTGAAAAAAACAAAACAATTAACTGGAAACCGAAAAGCACTGGAGAGGGACGTTTTCAAAATTGGCTTGAAAATATTAATGACTGGAATCTTTCTAGATCACGATTTTGGGGTATTCCATTGCCCATTTGGAAAAGCAAAGACTCTAATCATGTAGTTTGTGTTGGTTCTGTTGGGGAGCTTAAGGAATTGTGTGCATTCTCAGTAAAAATGGGACACATGAAAACTAACCCGTTAGAAAATTTTGACCCAAAAAACATGAGCAGTGAAAACTACAACTTATTTGATTTACACAAAAACATGGTTGACAAGATTGTTTTATGCGACCCCAAAGGAACCCCCCTGTATAGAGAAAATGATGTAATTGATGTTTGGTTCGACTCGGGTGCCATGCCATTTGCCCAGTGGCACTACCCATTTGAAAACAAAAACTTGATTGACTCAAAAGAGTTTTTTCCCGCAAACTTCATTGCTGAGGGTGTTGATCAAACACGAGGGTGGTTTTATACATTACATGCTATTGCCGTTATGTGTTTCGGTGAAGTTGCATATAAAAATGTTATTTCAAATGGATTAGTTTTAGACAAAAATGGCCAAAAAATGTCTAAACGACTTGGAAACTCTATTGACCCTTTCAAAGAAATGGCTAAACACGGTGCTGATGCAATTAGGTGGTATATGATAACAAATTCTCAACCATGGGACAATTTAAAGTTTGATATTGGTGGGGTTGTTGAGGTTAAACAGCGTTTTTTTAGTACTCTGCATAATATTTATTCATTTTTTTCTTTATATGCTAATATTGATGATTTTAAATATGCAGAGACTAGTGTTCCAATACATGAACGACCGTTGTTAGATCAGTGGATTGTAGGGGAAACAGATCAACTTATAGCTGTTGTGGAGGGTTTTTATAATGAATTTGAACCCACACTTGCTGGAAGAGAAATTCAGTCTTTTGTTGTTGATAAGTTGAGCAATTGGTATGTAAGACTTTGTAGAAGGCGCTTTTGGAAAGGTGAATATGATCAAACTAAAATTTCTGCATATCAAACACTGTATGATTGTTTGGTGGTTGTTGCTAAACTCTCTTCACCTATTGCCCCCTTTTTTATGGACCAATTGTACCGCGACCTAAACCTCAACACTAACAAAGAGTGTCACACGTCTATTCATTTAGCAAGTTTTCCACAAAATTTATCTAAACAAATTAACAAAGAGCTTTTGTCTTCTATGAGCCTCACAAAAGAGGTTTGTTCGTTGGCGCTTTCTCTTCGAAAAAAACAAAAAATTAGAGTTAGACAACCTCTTTATTCAATCACTATTTGTTTAAGTGGGAAAAGCTCTGATAAAAATCTATTACATGATATTATAAAATCTGAAATAAACGTTAAAAGGGTTTTGTTTGCAGAAAATTCAAACAAAATGGTGAAACGTAAGCTTGTGGTAAACTTTCCTGTGTTGGGAAAAAAACACGGCAATTTAATTAAGGATATTGTGGTGGCTGTTAATGCTTTGTCAGATTTTGATGTTGGTTTTTATGAGGACAATAAACAAATAGATATAAATATCAATGGTAATGTATTAAAGCTTGAAGAAGAGGACCTTTTGGTTCGTGTAGAAAATATGCCCGGGTATCTTACGGCTCAGTCTGATGGTCTTTTAGTTACATTAAACACACAACTCTCTGAAGATCTTATTTCAGAAGGTTACTCAAGAGAGTTTGTAAATAAGGTGCAGGGGTTGAGAAAAGAAATGGGGCTTGTTGTTACTGATAAAATTAAACTTTATTTGTTTGGTGACCAGGTTGCTTTAAAAATGGTTGAAGCACATAAAACTTATGTTTCAAAGGAGCTTTTGGCCAACTCAATAACACGCACAGATTCTGACCCAAAAAATAGTTTTCTTTTTGAATTTAATGATTTTAAACTGTATATTGGTGTTGAGTTAGTTTAAACAAATAAATTGAATATACAATGAGTAAAGGTGTTTCAAAAAGATACTCTGATGTAGAGTTGAATAAGTTTAGAGAAATTATTGTTAAAAAGATTGAAATTGCTCAAAAAGACCTAAAACTATTAAAAGACTCTTATAGTAACGCTTCTTCTAATGGGACTGATGACACCTATTCCTCCTTTAAGTCTTTTGAAGAGGGGTCTGAAACACTTTCAAAAGAATCCAACACTCTTCTTGCTTCAAGACAAGAAAAGTTTATTCGTGATCTAAAAAACGCTTTAATAAGGATTGAAAACAAAACTTATGGCATTTGTAGGGAAACTGGAAAGTTAATTTCTAAAAAAAGACTAGTTCTTGTTCCACACGCAACCCTAAGTATAGAGGCTAAAAACAAGTCTAAATAGTGTTTTTTTTACGGGGCTACCGCGGTCTCTTAATACCAATTATAATAATTGTTTTATTAGACCAGTTGTTAAAGATTTATATTAAAACATCTTTTGAAATTGGTGAAAGTTTTGTTGTGTTGCCATGGTTTGTTTTATATTTTGTTGAAAACAATGGTTTTGCTTTTGGCTTAGAGTTTTTTGGTAAACATGGTAAAGCAGTTCTTACACTAACTCGAATTCTTTTTGTTTGTTTTATTTGTTTCTGGCTTAACCGCTTAATAAAAAATAAAGAAGGTTCTACTGTTTTAATTTTTGCTTTTATTTTAATTATTTCCGGAGCTATTGGAAATATTATAGATAGTGTTTTTTATGGTGTGTTGTTTGATTATGCGCCTCTTTTTCATGGAAAAGTTGTTGACATGTTTTATTTACCTATTTTTAGTGGAACCTACCCCGAATGGCTTCCTTTTTTGGGTGGAAAAGAGTTTGTTTTTTTTAGATATATTTTTAACATTGCTGACAGTTCTATAACAATTGGGGCTTTTTTACTATTGTTAGTACATAAACAAATTCCAACAAAATAAAACTTTTTGTTCTAGTTTTTTCTTTTAGTTATTTATATTTGCCAAACTAAAAAAATATTTTTTATGAACTTTTTATTAGATAATTTAATTTTTGTAGCACCTGTTTTGGGTGTTGTTGGTTTATTGTTTATGTTTTTAAAATCGAACTGGGTGTCAAAACAAGACCCTGGTGATGAAAAAATGAAAGAACTTTCAGGGCACATAGCAAAAGGTGCTATGGCGTTTCTTGTTGCTGAGTGGAAAGTCTTAAGTGTTTTTTCTATAATTGCTGCTGCACTATTAGCTTGGTCTGGTGTAATGTTGCATGGTCCAAGTGGTGGTGCAATTGCAATTTCTTTTGTTATTGGCGCTGTGTTTTCTGCACTTGCGGGATATTTTGGTATGAATATAGCCACAAAAGCTAATGTTAGAACAACTCAAGCGGCTAGAACCAGTTTAGCGAAAGCTCTTCAAGTATCTTTTACTGGGGGAACTGTTATGGGGCTTGGTGTTGCAGGGTTGGCTGTTTTTGGACTAGGCTCTTTGTTTATTATTTTTATAAATATTCATGGTGCTATTTTTGGTGGGGGGTATATTGACCCATTAAAAATGGAGCTTGCTCTAGAGGTTTTAGCTGGTTTTTCTTTGGGTGCGGAATCGATTGCGCTGTTTGCTAGAGTTGGTGGTGGTATTTACACAAAAGCTGCTGATGTTGGGGCGGATTTAGTTGGAAAGGTTGAGGCTGGTATTCCCGAAGACGACCCAAGAAACCCAGCAACAATTGCTGATAATGTGGGAGATAATGTGGGAGATGTTGCTGGAATGGGAGCTGATTTATTTGGTTCTTACGTGGCAACCATTTTAGCCACAATGGTGCTCGGTAGAGAGATTGTTGTTGTTGGCGCAGGAAAGGTTATTAGTGGTGTTTCTGATTTAGCTGGTGTTATGGGTGGAGAAGTTTTTCCATCCACTAATTTTATTTTATTGCCAATGGTTATTGCAGGATTAGGGTTGCTTTTTTCTATTGTAGGTGCAGGTTTTGTTAAAATAAAAAATGATAGTGGCTCTGTTCAGGGCGCTCTAAATATGGGAAATTGGCTTTCTATTGTTTTCACTTTAATTGCATCATATTTTGTTATTATGGCCATTCTTCCTGATGGTTCCTTTACAATTCGTGGGGGTGAGGTTTTTTCAAAAATGGGTGTGTTTTGGGCTGTTTTTACAGGTTTAGTTGTTGGTGGGCTTATGTCAATTATTACTGAGTATTATACATCTATGGGAAGACGACCTGTGAATTCAATTGTAAAACAATCTGAAACCGGCCACGCAACAAATATAATTGGCGGGCTAGCGGTTGGTATGGAATCAACAGTACTTCCAATTTTAGTATTAGCGGGGGGAATTGTTGTTTCTTTTATGTTTGCTGGTCTATATGGTGTGTCTATTGCTGCCGCGGGGATGATGGCAACTACGGCCATGCAGTTAGCAATTGATGCTTTCGGTCCTATTGCAGATAATGCAGGAGGAATTGCCGAAATGAGCGGTCTCCCAAAAGAGGTTCGTGAAAGAACTGATAATCTTGATGCGGTTGGAAACACAACTGCCGCAGCTGGAAAGGGTTTTGCTATTGCGTCTGCTGCACTAACTGCGCTTGCTTTATTTGCTGCTTTTGTTGGTTTAGCGGGAATTGACTCTATTGATATTTATAAAGCGGAAGTATTAGCCTTTCTCTTTATTGGCGCCATGATTCCTTTTATTTTTTCATCCTTAGCTATTGCTGCTGTTGGTCGTGCCGCAATGGATATGGTTATGGAGGTTCGCAGACAGTTTAAAGAGATTCCTGGCATAATGGAGGGCAAAACTACTCCTGAATACGAAAAGTGTGTTGAAATCTCAACAAACGCATCAATTCGTGAAATGATTTTACCTGGAGCGATACCATTAGTTGTCCCTGTTGTTGTTGGTTTTGGTTTTGGTCCTGAAGTGCTTGGTGGATTGTTGGCTGGAGTAACTGTCTCGGGAGTTTTGATGGGTATTTTTCAAAATAACGCGGGAGGTGCTTGGGACAATGCTAAAAAGTCTATCGAAGCGGATGGTGAAAAGGGTTCCGAAGAGCACAAGGCGTCTGTAACTGGAGACACGGTGGGTGACCCCTTTAAAGACACCTCTGGTCCTTCTATGAATATTTTAATAAAACTAATGAGTATAGTGGCTTTGGTTATTGCCCCACACATTAGTGTTAAGAATGCTGATTATGACCACTCTAGTGATAGTGTAGACGAAGTTGATAAAACACAGTTTGTTAAAAAAAGTGTTTCCTTGGAAGAGGACAATACTATTGGTTATTTAGACTAATTATTTTTTCTAAAATTTGCATGGCATTTGTTGCTGCTCCCTTTTTTAATGGGTCGGCAACAATCCACATGTTAAAACTATTTTGACAAGATGTGTCTTTTCTAATTCTAGAAACAAAAACATCATCACTACCCTTTGCCTCTATTGGTGTTATGTAGTTTTCGTTTGTACTTACCTGTACACCCTTTTGTTTGCTTATGATGTTGATTATTCTTGCTATGCTTGTTTGTTTTTTTAACTCAACATTCACGCTTTCCCCGTGTCCCCCTGTGGTTGGAACTCTTACTGCTGTAGCCGTTATTTTAATTTTTGATTCAAAAATTTTATTTGTTTCTTTTATTATTTTTTCCTCTTCTTTGGTATATCCGTTTTTTAAAAAAACATCGCAATGTGGTATGGCGTTGTTATAAATTTGTTTTAAATATGCGGGGTTTTTTACTTTTTTTTCTTTTATTTCTTGTTGTAGTTGGTCAACTCCCCTTTGGCCCGAGCCAGACACCGACTGGTATGTTGAAACTATAAGTCTTTTAATGCCTATCTTTTCATGTAAAGAAAAAAGTGGAAGCACTAGTTGTATTGTTGAACAATTTGGATTTGCAATAATTTTATCTTCTTTTTTTATTTTTTTCCCATTTATTTCGGGCACTATAAGTTTGTGGTTTTTTTTCATTCTGAACTCAGATGAATTATCTATAACGGTTGTGCCCGTGTTGGTGAATTTTTTAGCAAACTTTCTTGAAACTTCAGAGCCAGCTGAAAACAGAGCGTAATTGGGTTTATTTTTTATGGCTTCTTTTATTGAAATAATTTTGTGTTGCTTTTTTTTAAAAATTACGTGTCTGTTTTTGTTTTTTTTACTTGCAACAAATAAAAAGTCGTAATTTTTAAACTTTTTATTTATTTCTAGTTTTTTAATTATTTCTTTGCCTACTAAACCTGTTGCTCCAATCAATGCTATAACCATGAGTATTTTGTTTTAATTTTATAGAAATTTAATAATTTATATTAATGTTAGATAAGTCTTCTTTATTAAAAATTAAAAATATTCCTAACACTTTTGGTGTTTATGTTTTTTACAATAAAAAAAAGAAGGTTATTTATGTGGGTAAATCTAATAAACTTAAAAATAGGGTTTCTTCTTATTTTAAGGGAAAAACTGATAAAGATTTATATATTATAAAGTCGGCTTTTTTTATTGATTATTTTTTAGTTAAAAATGAAAATGATGCCTTTTTTTTAGAAAATAATTTAATAAAAAAACATCAACCTAAGTACAATGTTTTATTAAAAGACGATAAATCTTACCCCTGGCTATGTATTACAAATGAGCGTTTTCCCCGTGTTTTTATTGCTCGAAGAAAAACAAATCTTGATTTTTTTTATTTTGGTCCTTATGTTTCTAAAAAACTTCTTCAAAGTTTATATAAATTTATAATATCATACTATCCTGTAAGATCTTGTAGTTTTAATTTATCGGAAAAAAACATACGTGTAAAAAAACATAAGGTTTGTTTAGATTATCATTTAAAAAAGTGTTTAGGTCCTTGCGAAGGATTACAAAAAGAAATAGATTATAATAAAAATATAGAATCTATAAAAGAGCTTTTGTCTGGAAGATATTTGAAAGTAATAAAGGGTCTTGAAAAAAAACTATTTAAATACTCAGATAATTTAATGTTTGAAAAAGCTAATGATCTTAAAAATCAAATAACTTCATTAAAAAGCCTTAAACACAAAAGTGTTGTTATTAGTTCTAAAAATTTAAATATTGATTGCTTTTTTGTTTTAGAAAAAGGGGGGTATTTCTATGTTAATTTTATAAAAGTTGTAGAAGGGTCAATTACTTTTTTAAAAAATTCAAAAATTAAAAAAACCATTAACTGGAGTTTCGACTTTTTATTAAAGAGTTTTTTATCTCGTGCTTTTGTTGATTATGGTTCTCTTTCTAAAGAAATTATTTCCAATATTAAACTTTCTTCATTTCATGGGAGAAAAGTTGTTTATCCTTTAACTGGTTATAAAAAGGATGTCTTAGATTTAAGTTATAAAAATTTGATTGGTTTTATTAATAAAAACAATGTTAAAAATTATACTGATATTATCTCCCTAAAAGAAAATTTAAATTTAAATAATATTCCTTATCATATTGAATGTTTTGATATTTCTCATTTAAGCGGAAAATTTTCTATAGGGTCATGTGTTGTTTTTAAAAATGGTAAGCCTTCTAAAAAAGATTATAGGTTCTTTAATATAAAGTCTTTTGAAGGTATAAATGATTACCTAGCAATTGAAGAGGTTGTTTATAGAAGGTATGCTAATTGTGAGAATTTACCTGATTTAATAGTCATAGACGGAGGTAAAGGACAATTATCATCTGCTATTAAATCTTTGAATAAATTAAAATTAAATAAATTACAATGCATAAGTATTGCAAAAAAAAATGAAATTATATATACAAATAATAAAACTGAAATAATTTTAAATAACAATTCTAATTCTTTAAAATTAATAAAATTTATTAGAGATGAAGCGCATCGATTTTGTTTAAAAAATCATAGAAATAAAAGAAATAAATATTTTATTAATTCTGAATTAAATAATATATATGGTCTGGGAGAAATTAGTGTTACAAAACTTTTAAAAAAATTTAAAACTATAAATAAAATAAAATCCCTCAGTAAAGAACAATTAATATTATTTATAGGTGAAAAAAAAGGTAATTTGGTTTTTAATTATTTTAACAATTGATGTTAATAAATATATAATAATAGATGTAGTTTATTAACAAGTTATTTAACAAAAAAAAAACATCTAATTTTTATAAATTTTTATCACTATAATTTGAATCTATATTAACAATTATTTATTAAATATTTAATAACATTTATATATTATTTAATAATAAATTATAAGGTTAATAATTAAAGTTTATTAGATGTAAATTATATTAATAATATGTTAATAAATTTTAATAATTTATATATACAATTAAACATTAAAATTTTTATTGTATATATTAACATTACTATTATATACTATATATTAATATTTTAAATATTTAATAATATCAATGTTATTTATATTTGCTCCTATATTTAAATTATTTGTACCTAAACTTAAACCAGGAGATATATCGCTTAATGAATAATTAAATTCATTTATATTTATAAAAATTGGATCAGTTAATAAATTATAATAACCTTTTAAATTATAATTATTTGAAATACAATAACTATTATTAATTTTTATATTTTTTAGTTTAAAATTAGGTTTATTATTATTAAAAATATTGTTTTTAGAAATAATAGAATTATCATAATTAACTAAATTATTTATATCAATTATTGTATTATTTTTATCAAAAGTATTATTAATAAAATAATAATTTAAATTATTATCATTATTGGAAATAATAAGGTTTTTATTATTTACAATTAAATTATTAAAAAAAGAAAAATTATCATTGTTTTCTAAAATTTCAAAAACATAATTATTTGTATAAAAAATATTATTTATTATATTAATTTTTTTAGTGGATTTAAGTTTTAAAAGTTTTTCAGAATTTATTATTAAACAATTATTTAAAATAAAATTATTACAATCTTTAATTAAATAACTATTTAAATTTTTATTAATAATACTGTTTTTTATTATTAATTTTTCATCTGAAAAATTAATATAACAATACTCTAAAATAGAATTATCTATAATTATAGATCCTTTATTAGAATTAATAGAAATATTTTTTAAATAAGTATTATCAATTTTTAATATTGAGTTATTTATTAAATTAAAATTATTATTATTTGATAAAAATATAGAACCTTTAAAAAAACTGGATTTATTTTTATAGTAATTTAAAGAAATACTATCATTACTTTTACCAATATTTAAATTACCATTATTAATAATTAAACCATTTTTTTTAAAATTTACAGTTACACCAATATTAATTAATAATGTTTTATTGTAAGGAATTATTAATGTATCATTTATAGTATAATTTTTATTTTTTATTTCTATAACAGAACTATTTAATTTAAAAATATTATTGTTTAAATTTTCTGTTTTTTTACAGGAAAAAAATAAAAAAAAAATAAAAAAAAATAAAGTTCTCATATTTTAAAAGTTTGAATTTTGTATGATTTTTTTTGTATAAATATTTCTTTTTTTAGATAATAAATTACTTGATTCAAATAAATCAACAATTACCCCTTTTTTTAAAACCATAATATTTTTGCATAAATACGAAACAGAATTTATATCATGAGAAATAAAAACAACAGAAATATTTAAATTAATATTTATAAACTTAATTAAATCCAAAACAGACAATTGTACATCTAAATCTAAACCAGAAAGAGACTCATCAAAAACAATTACTTTAGGAAAAGAAGCAATAACACGAGCAATAGACAATCTTTGCTTTTCCCCTCCAGAGAGCTCATGAGGATAAAGATTAATATATTTATAATCTAAACCAACCAAGCTAAAAAGCTCTTGAACCGTAACATTTGATTTAAAAAGAGAAATTATTTCTAGTACAGATTTACCACATTTTATTTTAGGATTAAATGTTGAATATGGGTCTTGATAAACCATTTGAATACAATTTTTTAAAAAAAAAGAGTCTTTATGATTATAATAACCGGTATAGTTTTTTTCTATTCCACAGAGAACCCTTCCAAGAGTTGTTTTTCCAGAACCAGAACCACCAACAACACCCAAAGCACTTCCTTTAACTAGGGAAAGGTTAATATTTTTTATAGCCGAAAATTTAATATTGTTTTTTTTAAAAACAACATTAACATCTTTTAAATCTAGAGAGAAATCAGAAAAACCTGTATTTTTTTTAAAGCTTTTAATTATAGAGTTTAGATGAGAAGCATTAAAATTAGGGTAGTTTTTTAGTTTTAAAATATTCAACAAAACCTCCTTTTTTTTAATATAACTTACACCATCTAATGAAGAAGAAGAAAAAAAAGTACGGTTTTTATAAATATAAAATCTATCGCAGTAGTATTTTATTAAGTCTAAATTATGACTCACCAAAACAACACCAATATTCCGCGTTTTTTTTATTTTCAACAATAAATCTAAAACCCCTCTTTGTGTAACAGGATCTAAAGAAGTAGTAGGTTCATCAGCAATCAATAGTCGTGGTTCAGAAGCAAGAGCAATAGCTATTACTACTCGTTGTTTTTGTCCCCCGGAAAGTTCGTGAGGGTAAGAATTAATAATTTTTTCAGGAAACTCGATACCAACCTCATTTAACAAATGAACACAGTTTTTTTTAATAAAAGAATTATTGTTAGAAACAATTTTAACACATGCTTCTTTTAATTGTTGACCACACTTAAGAGTTGGATTAAGACTAGAAGCAGGGTCTTGAAAAATCATTGAAACCTCATTGGACCTAAATTTCTGCCAAGAGGAAGCATGTTTGGAGTTTAAATCAAAATAAGTAGAAAGGTAATTATACTTCGAGAGCTCCGAGGACACAACAAAAGATTTATTTTGATTTAAAAAACCCATCAAAAACAATGAAAAAACAGACTTTCCAGAGCCTGATGCCCCAAAAAGACCAACAATCTCCCCCTCTTCAACACTAAAAAAACCACCCTTTAAAAGGGGTTTGTTTTTCACAGTGATATTAAGGTTTTTTATTTTTAGTAAAGACATTCTTTTAATGTTTGAATTCTAAAATAACCTGCTCAATATAAAAACTAAGACTGTTAGTTAATAAAAAATCATTATTATTTGAAGCATTATCTTCGGATTTTCCAAGTCGAACAAACACCAAGTTTAAATCAGGAATAGCTACAATATATTGTCCCAAAAAACCGCGAGCATAAAAAACATCATAATCCAAAACTTTAGCAACATACCAAGAGTTAGAATAGTGTTTAATCACTTTTCCAAAGCGAGAGGATTTTTTATCACCCATTTTTAACAAAGGAACACTAAATAACCAACGAAAATACTCAGGGCTAACAACTATAGAATTATTTAGTTGCCCACCATTTAACATTAAAAGCCCTATTTTAGCAAAGTCTCTAGCTGTACTATTAAAACAACAAAAGGTTTTCTCCGATCCATCACTAGAATCTAAGGACCACAAAGCGTTTTTTGAGGCACCAATTTTAGACCAAAGGGCATGACTAGCGTAATCTGAAACGCTTTCACCAACAGCCCGCTCTAACAAAACACCAAGAAGTTGAGTGTCACCACTTTGGTATTTAAAAAACTCACCCGGTTTAGAAATAAAGTTTTGTTTAAACATTAAGTCATTAATATTTTTACCATAATAAGCTTTCGCAGTTATGCTTATCGGCCGTTTGTAGTTTTCTAACCAACTTAAACCAGAAGACATCCCTAAAAGGTGTTTTATCTTCACAGGGTTTTTGTTATCAAAGTTTTCAATTTCCGGAATAAAGGACACAATATCCTGATCAACACTCTCAATAAAACCCTCGTCTATAGCTGACCCCACAAGCAAAGACATTATACTTTTAGCCATTGAAAAAGAATTAGACAAAACATCAGGCCCACCATCTCCCCAGTATTTTTCAAGCACAACACTGTCGTTTTGAACAACCAAAAAAGCCGTGCTTTTATATTTAACAAGGGCAGCATTTAGAGAGTCATTAACAATTTTGTTTTTATAATTTATAGACTTTGGAATAATAAAGGGGTGATTTGCAACAACAGGTCGGGTAAAAAAAAAACTATAATCATCTACTTGAGCAGAACTTTCACCCCTCAAATAAGTACATCTAACACCATGAACCAAATAAGAAAGGTCAAAAATAAAACCAAACAATATTGTTAAAAATATAAAAACAACCCCCCCCCTCATAATCTAAGTTTTTAAAAAAAAATTAAAAACATTCTCAAAAGACTTTTTAAAAAGTAACTCTATATCTTTCATGGGCACATCCCTATCAAGCTCAGCACACAAAGAGGTGACACCTCGGTCCTGTATTCCACAAGGAACAATATTGTTGAAATAATTTAAATCAACATTGACATTAAAAGCCAAACCGTGCATTGTAACCCACCGACTTGCCCTTACACCCATTGCACAAATTTTTTTATAGTTTTCATTGTTTTTTTTTGGAGACACCCAAACACCCGTTGACCCACCCAACCTCTCTCCACAAAGATCAAAATGTCTTAAAACATCAATAACAACCTGCTCTAAATAC
>MDTB01202918.1_pt1 | contig 13163 bp, 10 predicted proteins | sample 811161 | NCBI WGS metagenome assembly MDTB01 (sample SAMN05326650, study PRJNA326480) | marine metagenome | isolation source: seawater | place: Mediterranean Sea | collected 2009 | reverse complement strand
CAATGTTGAGGGGTGGATTAAAGAATCTAAAGCTGGCCCTAAAGATGCTGAACCTAGAAGAGGAAAGCCTCCAACATGGTATAAAGAACACGATATTCCACAGTTTGAGCGCATGATCTCTAATCCAGATGGTGCTGTTATCAGAGAGAAAGAATCTGAGTATCAGAAGAATTTAGACAATATGACAAGTGAGATTCCAATTATTTCTTTGTAAGAATGAGTTAGGATAGCAATATGCAGCACAACGAAAACTCTAGAGTAAAAATACCTGCAATAGTGCATTTAGAAAGACTAGGCTATAGATTTGTTAATCAAAATGATCATGAGATAAATACGTCCAACAATATTTTTCTTGATATCCTTAAAGAGTCACTAATTAAAATAAACCCGGGTGTTGGGGCTGAAAAGATAAATGACAAAATAAATAAATTAGAGCAATCTTTAGAAAATGATGATTTAGGTAGACAGTTCTTAAATTTAATAACAAAGAAATCAGAAGTAACAGTCATAGATTTTAATAACTTGAATAACAATAATTTTAATGTAGTGACAGAATTGAAATATTCAAAAACAGAGGGCGAAGAGTTTTACCCAGATATAACTGTACTAATAAATGGTCTCCCTTTAAGTTTCATTGAAGTAAAAAAGCCTAATAACAAAGATGGAATGCTTGCTGAAAAAAACAGGATGGACTCAAGATATTTGTCCAAGCACAATAAAGGATTTTGGAATGTTACACAGTTAATGATTTTTTCTAACAATATGGAGTATCTGAAAACTGATCAAAACCAAAAAATTATTGGTTCCTATTATTCAACACCAAATTATAAAAATACAGTTTTTAACTATTTTAGGGAGGAAGAGGATTCTATCTACAACTCTTGGGAGGAAGTAGCAGATGAGACAATAGATGTAGTATTAAAAGCAACAAATCTTCAGTCAATAAAAGGAACAAATGAATTTATTACGAATAATGATCCTTTTACCCCTGTCAATAAATTCTTGACATCACTTTTAAGTAGAGAAAGGTTTTTATTTTTTATTAAATATGGATTAGCTGTACTCGAGTACATGATTGAAGAAAAAACAGTTATAGAAAAACACATAATTAGATATCCTCAATATTTTGCAATTAAATCACTTGAGCAGGCTCTAGACTCTAAGATTAAAAAAGGCATTATTTGGCATACTCAAGGGAGTGGCAAAACAGCACTATCATTTCATAGTGTTAAATTTTTAAATGATTATTTTGCAAAAAATAATGTTGTATCTAAGTTTTATTTTATAGTCGATCGCCTTGATCTATTAGATCAAGCAAAAATAGAATTCACAAAAAGAGGTTTATCCGTGAATACCATAAACTCAAAAGAAGAGTTTAAAAAAGAATTTACTACCAAAAAAGCAAAATCATCAAATTTTAATGAAAGCAATTCCGACAGTGAGGTAACTGTCGTAAATGTACAGAAGTTTGCAGATGAGATATCTTTGATTCAAACTCTTGAATATGATATAGATTTCCAGAGAGTATATTTTATTGATGAAGCACATAGAAGCTACAAAAGAGAAGGAAATTTTTTTACCAACCTAGTTACTGCGGACAGATCCGCTATTATGATTTCCTTAACTGGAACCCCAAGACTTAAGGGATATTTATCAAAAGAGATATTTGGTGACTACATTCATACATATTATTACAACAAATCAATTCAAGATGGTTTCACCCTTCGGCTGATGAGAGAGGACATTAAGTCTTCCTTTAAACTTGAACTTGATGAAATAGTTAACAACCTAGAGGTTAAAGTTGGAACTTCTGATAAAAGTAAAATAATGTCCCATGTGAATATTGTTGAGCCTTTAACAGAGTACATTACTGATGATATACAAAATTCTCGAAAACTACATGATGATTTTTCAATCGGGGGAATGATTGTTGCTTATGATTCACCTCAAGCTAGGGCAATTTATAAACAGTTAAATGAAAAACACAAAGATGTAGACGTAGCATTGATTTTGCATGATGAGGGAGATAAAACATCTAGAAAACTATTAGTTGAGGATTATAAAAAAGGAAAAATTGATCTAGTTATTGTTGATAGAATGCTGCTTACTGGGTTCGACGCACCAAGATTAAAAAAATTATATTTGTGCAGAACAATTATAAACCTATCGTTACTCCAGACACTCACAAGGGTAAATAGACCATATAATAACTTTAAATTTGGGTACATAGTTGATTTTGCTGACATTACTAAAGAGTTTGAAAAGACAAATCAAGACTATCTTAAAGAGCTCAAAGAATCTTCACCAGAAAGTTTCGAACACATAGATACTTTTTTTATAAGTGAAGAAGAAGTTAAACAAAAAACTTTACAGGCAATGGAAGGCTTGTTTATGTTTAATACTGAAAATTTAGAAGAGTTTTCAAATCAAGTCGATAGTATCGAAGATAAAGATGAGCTTTTATTATTAAAAAATAATTTAGAAACAATAAAAAATGTATACAACATTGCTAGACAAGAGTCTTACGCTGACGCTTTAAAGAGTATTGATATTAAAACAATTCGAAGGCTTCTGACCATGGTTGCGTTAAGAATTGGCACCGTGAATAAACATCTATCTCTTGAGGATAATGAATCAACACAAGAACTAATAAATTACATGTTAAACACAACAAACTTTAGTTATATCAAAAAAGGAGAAGAGGAATTAAAAATAGTTGATGAAGTAATTTTAATGCAGAAAAATATTGCAGATGAGATTTCCAAAAATATAGACAGTAATGATCCTCTCTTTATAAATCTAATTCAAGAATTCAGAAGAATAGCAAAAAAATCTAATATGACTGAGTCATCAGAAAACTCACTTAAAGAATTTAACACTGAGTTGATCAGTTTGTATAAAAACATCAAAGATGTTAATTCAAAAAACTCACGCCTTCAGTATAAGTATGAAGGAGACTCAAAATTTGTGAGAATTCATAAGAGGATATTAGATGGTCTTATGAAAGATATAAACCAGATAGATTTAGTTGAAACACTAAATGATATAAAGGTAAATATTGATGAAGAATTATTCAATAATATGAAAATAATTTATAATAATGACTACTTTTTACAAGCTGTAAAACAGCACACCTCAAAATCTATTTTCAAGTATGTCCCTGACCAAGAACTTGTTAACAAAGTTAGTAATTTAATAAGAGTTGAGTATGAAAATGAATTCAAAGATTCAGCAGCTTAAATCATGAGTGAAAATCTAAAACAAAAGACATTCGAATTAATAGACGATATAAAGAAAGCAATATATAATCTAGGCGAAACAGGTGGTCCTAAAGAATTAGATTATATTACACATGTTTTTTTGTATAAGTTTTTGAACGACAAATTTATTCATGAGTTGAAACAGATTATCGAACAAAATAAAGAAATATTTAAAGAATATAATCTTGATACGAATTCTAAAAGTTTTGTAAAAGACCTGGGAAGATTGTCCGAAAAAGAATATGAAAACTTTTATAACTTTTTGCATCCTAGTGTGCCTAAGCTAGAACGGACGCATTTACTTGAAAACCTATACTCCAAAATTAATAATGAAGATTTTATTGATGAAGTAGATAAAGTTTTCCAGGAAATTGGGAACTCAAATAAAGAAATATTTTCTATTACTTCAAAAGGTGGGAAAAAAAGACCTGCTTTTGATTTAAGCATTAGAAATTCATTAAGTGATGTTGATGAAGAGAATCACAATAATTTTGCTGTATCGCTGATCAACCCCCTCATTAATGTAAATTTTGAAGCAATATTTTCTTATGGATATGATTTCTTCTCAGAGATATATGAATATCTAATAGAAGATTACAACAAAGATGGTGGTGGCAAATATGCGGAATACTTTACTCCAAATTCAGTTTCTAGGGTTATAGCAAATATTCTGGTCTCAGATGGTACCTCTAATGTTGAATGTTATGACCCTGCTTCCGGTACGGGAACTTTATTAATGAGCTTAGCTAATAGAATTGGATCAGATAAGAGCTTAATATACGGGCAAGACCTACAGCGCAAGTCAACTAAATTAATGGCTTTTAATTTAATTTTGAATAATTTAGTTCATTCGATTAATAATATTGCACAAGCAAATACTCTTTCAGAACCTTTTTTTACAGAAGGCAATGAATTAAAAAAGTTTGACTTTATCGTATCTAATCCACCTTTTAAACTTGATTTTTCAGATATTAGGGAGTCGCTGGCATCTGAAAAATTTAGTGCTAGATTTTTTGCAGGAGTACCAGAAATTAGACCTAAAGATAGAGAAGGAATGGCAATTTTTCTCTTATTTATTCAACATATTCTTCATTCACTTAAACCAAAGGGTAAAGCTGCAATTGTTGTACCAACTGGTTTTCTCTCTAATAAAAGTTCGATTGAACTTAGTATTAAAAAATACCTTGTAGAAAATAATTATTTAGATGGAGTTATACAGTTGCCTAAAAATATTTTTGCAACTACCAATACGAATGTTTCAATTATTTTCATAGATAAAAATAAACCGGACACAAACATTCGCATGGTGAATGCTGAATCGCTTGGTGAGATTGAGAAGTTAAAAGTTGATAATAAAACTGTAGAAAAGACTAAACTTACCCCAGAAGATTCAGATTTGATTGTAAATTTATATAATTCGGATGAACAGCATTCTGAAAAGGCTATCACGATAAATACTGAAAATTTACTTGAAACTAATTACTACTTTAGCCCACTAGTCTACATTCCCGTAGAGTCTAAACATGAACCATTAGATGAGAGTCAGTTAGACATGCATATCTCTGATTCGTTGAATACACTAAAAGATTTAATGAGTATTTCAAAAAACCTGGATGAAGAACTTCTAAAAATGATTAAAAATTTAAAATATGATAGATAATGTTACATGGTCTACTAAGAAGCTTGGAGATATTGCAAAACTTCAATATGGAAAAGCAAAACCAAAAAGTTCAAGTAAACATGGGACAGTTCCATTTTATGGTTCAGGAGGAATTGATGGATTCACTAATGAAAAATTCGTTGAAAAAGATGCCATCATCATTGGAAGAAAAGGGAGCGTAGGCAGTATTTATTATGCCAAGAATTCATCTTGGCCCCTTGATACTGCTTACTATACTTTTGGGTCGGAAAATGTTAACTTAAAGTTTCTTTATTATCTTCTACCGAATGTTCCTTTTGTAAATATGGATACAGTAAAACCTGGATTGAACAGAGAGTATGCCGAATCCATAGAAATAAAGCTACCAAATTTGGAATATCAAAATAATGTAGTAAAAAACCTAGATATTTTTGAACGAAAAGTATTAAACATTGAAAAACTAGAACAGCTTTTAACTAACTACATTACGAAGATTTTTGAACATTATTTTTTAGATTTTAATATTATAAAAAATGATACAGTAAATTTGGTCAAGAAAGGTAGATTGACTTCAAAAGTGCCTGAAATATGGGATGTACAAAATTTTTATCAAAACTCATTATTCACAATCAATACACAATCAGTAAAACCTTTTGAGGGTAGTAAAAGATATGTCGATACAAGAAGTATCCATAATAATTCGATAAATAACTTTGAATTTACAAATTATGAAGAAAAAAAATCAAGGGCAAATTTAGAAGTCAAAGAAAACAGTATTCTATTTGCAAAGATGACAAATTCAGTAAAACATTATTTTTTTATGGAAAATTCTAAAAAGATCATCGATAACTCTATATTCTCAACTGGTTTTATAAATATAGTTCCCAATGAAGATTCTTTTGAATATGTGGCTGCACTTACAATGAATAGTTATTTTGAAAAGAGAAAAAATAATATTGGTTCAGCTAAGACCTCACAACAAGCTATAAATAATGATGAATTAAAACTTATCGATTTGATAATCCCAGATAAGAAATCACTTGAAACTTTTAAAAAGTTAACCACAATCCACTTTAAGAAATTAGAATCTATCCGAAATGAGAAAATGGAAATTAAAGATGTTCAAAATAAGTTAACACGACATATTATAGATGGCACCATTTCTTTATAGCTAAAGTACTTCTAACTATTTTTTTATTTAAATTTTTTAACTTGTTGATTTAACAAGAATACTAAGTAATCAATGTCTGTATTTTTATCAAACTTGATTTCATACTTATGGCCTGTGTCACCATTTTTCCAAGTCCAGCTTTTTTCCTTGCCCATTTTTTTGGGATCATCAAGAGTTAGAAAATCTTTTGATTGCTTTCCATTTTTGATTGAGCCTCGAACAATATCTATGCGAAATCCATTTGCCTGGGTATTACAATAGCAAATACTTTTCCTGAATCCCATTGTAAATGCTATATACCTCTTTATGATGTTCATTTCCATTCCATCAATTTGCATCATTAGCTCTCTAAAATTTATCCAGTTTTCTTGTAGTTTCTTGTCAAAATCTTTTATATGAGAATTTTCATCATAGGATTTAATCTCTTCTGTTACAGCTCTATAGTTTTTACTATTTGCGGCTGATATAGTTTTAACTGACTCAGTAGATGTTGAAATATGTTTATTTAATGAAACTTGGTCATCACTGTATCTTGCAATCTCCCAAAGCTCGAATGGTAAGTCCTTAAAATTTACACTATCTTTTTGATAGTTGTTAAAAGACTGAGATATAAAAATAATTCTTGACTGGCTCCAATCAATATCTTTGGATTTCACAACTTTTTCTAAATACTCAGAATAAATTAATATAAAATCTGATTTGTTATTTAAAAGTAGTTGTAAGTATGTGTATCCTTGATCTATTACTGAATAGCTACTTCCTTTTTTGTATTCAACTATTACAAAAGAATTAGTTTCAGTATCAAAACAAAGAGAATCGATTCTGTATTTATCAACTGTTATTTCAGTACCAATAAATTCAAGTCCTAGAAGCGTTTCTGAATTATTTTCAACTAATTGTTGAATATCTTTTTCCAACTTGAAGGGTTTTTCTTCAACTAAATGTAGCTTTTTATTTTTATTATTAAATAATTGCATAAAACTAATGTTAATAGTTATTAGGAGATCTTAAAAGGTAAATTAGTTGCTTCTCTATTCGACTGACAATAAAATTTCTCATTAAACTAAATGCATGGAAGTTCAAAAAGTCGACCAAGAAACAAAAGAAATACTCTTGGACTTTCTCAAAAACACTGATGACTTTCTCATTATTGATGGAGGTGCCGGGTCTGGTAAAACAACTTCAATTGCCTGGGCATTAAATTACTGCGATCAAAATAATCTAACGACAAATGCAGTTTCTTACACAGGAAAAGCGTCCAGCATTTTACGTGAAAAGACTAAAGGAAGGTATGGTCAAACTATTCACCTTTTTTTATATCTATATGATTATGACATTGATGAAGGAGAAATTGAGCCAGGAAAGCCAGAGCGCATAAGAAGACTCAATACTCAAGCAGTGGATGTATTATTTGTCGATGAAGCATCCATGTTGTCTAAAAATGTTAAAGGGTTTCAAGTTGGCGAAGATGAAAGAGACACTTACCTTCTTGATGAACTTATTTTTTTACAATGCAAAAATAATTCAAAAAAGATTGTCTTTGTAGGGGATCATAGGCAGTTAGATCCTGTTGAAAAAGAAGATCATCATGACAGTGAAGAAAAGTCAAATAATCGTTTTGGTGACGAATCTCAAGAATTTGTTTCTCAAAGTAAATTGTTTTCCGATGCGTTGAATGAAAATGTTTTAAATGAAAATTATGGTTTAAGAGGGGGTTCGTTTTATTGTACAGAAAATTATAGAAATAAAAGTGATTCAAATGTGTTCAGCATCTTTGGAGACCTAGCAGCAGAAATTACAGGACGTGAAAATATTGAATACTCACCTGCAGATTGGATAAAAGAAAAATATCCTAAATTTATTTTAAGCTCTGAAGAAGATGCCCTTAACTGGCTAAGGGAAAAGAGAGATGAAGTGGGGTGGGCGGAAACAAGAGTGGTTACAGGATTTAATAGTTCAGTAGATGAACTGAATGCAAAGATTAGATTAAATTTAGAAAATCTAACTGGTGAAGTTGGGGAATATCAATTCGACTCAACTCATCCTTTAATGAATTTAAGAAATAGACATTTTATTGAAATCTATAATGGCGATACTTTTTTTATTAATGAAGTTCTAGAAAAAGACTATAAAAAAACTAATAAAGATAACGATGAGTTGGAAAGTTTTAAAATTAGCAGTATAGATTTACAACTGAAACGCAAATTAGGTTCATCACAAAGAGTGCTAATGATGAACGAGTTAATAAACCTTGAACAAGCTAGACGTGATATAGATGATAGATATAACTTAAATTTTTGGTATGACTTTGTTAGCAGACACCCTGAAATTGAAGACAAAAAAGACAGTAACTGGTACCAGCTGCTTAGAGAAGATGAGATTATGAATACTCTTCTAGTTGTCCATGCTTTTGCAAGTACTGTGCATAAAGCTCAAGGAGATGAGTTCGATTATGTACTTGTAGACCTAGATAATGAACAATTTAGCTTAAAATGGCTTTACACTGCTGTTACTAGAGCAAAAAGTGAAGTAAGGTTTCTGATAAGTTCGTAATACATCACCCTTCTTCATTATTGACCATCTCTAAAATATCCTCACCAAATTCATTAATTTTATTATCACCTAGTCCTGGTATTTCTTTTAGTTCTTCGAAGTTTTTTGGTCTTCTAATAACTATTTCATTAACAACTTTTTTTGGAAATACTGCATAAGAAGGCCAGTTTCTTTTTTTAGATTCTTCATCGGAGTAAGCTCTTAGGTTTAATGCTAGAGGGTGATCAATGTATCCATCTGGTAAAAGCCTGTAGTCTTGTTCAACAGGTTCTTCTATTTTTGGTTCCTCTAAAATAGATTTTTCTACGGATGGTATAGATTTTTCTGGAACATAATTTTCCTCAAGTTCAAATATTTCAGGAATGGTATCGATATCACTTCTGTTTGGTTTCATAAACATTGGAGTATCGATACAGCTTGAGCATTTATTACACTTGAAGTCATTTTCAATTTCTTGGTTAAAGTGTGTCAGTAAAATACTCATAAGACATTGGTCGCTCTCTAAAAAGTCTTTTACTTCTTGATACTGGCCTCTAGCTTGCGTTAAAAGAGGTTGGACACTGGTCGTGTTATATGAAGATTCGTCGTTAATTTTAGAAAATAATCCATTGTCATTTTCTTGAATGTATTCATCAAGTTCTAATCTCTCAGCAATTTTCTTAATTTTGTATCTGGATGCATCAATTTTTGAAATGTCAATTTCGTTTAAATCTATTTCATGTGGAGTATTGGGGATAAGGGATAATACTGTATCACTAATTGGCTGTTCTGGTACTTTGTTCATAATAAAATATTCATTAACATCATCATCATCCGGTAACGAAATTAGTACACAATCTGCATTTTCTAGCTTTCTTCCAGCCCTACCAATTTGTTGATAATAATCTGTTAGTGTTTTTGGGATACCGAGGTGAATTAAGAAACCTAAATCAGGTTTATCGAATCCCATACCTAGTGCAGTTGTAGCAATAACTACTTTGATTTCATTGTTTAGAAGCTTGTTTTCTATATCAATTTTTTCATGTGGCTCTAGTCTTGAGTGATAGGCCTGAGCTGATATGCCTACTTCATTTCTTAGGTATTGTGCAACAGCATTCGCTCTTTCTACTGTAAGTACATAAATTATTCCGGAACCTTGTAATGTATCTATATTTTTTTTAAACCAAGCAATTGAAAATTTGAATGACTGTCTGCCAAAACTGTGTATAGATAAACTTTTTCTTAGTAAGTCTCCCTTAATAGTTTTCGTAAAATTGTTTTTATCAGACAAATCCTGTATTACTTTATTATCCGCAGTTGCAGTCGTGAAAAGCACAGACGTTTCATGATTTAAACTAGGTATAACCTTTTTGACCATCATCATATAACTAGGTCTAAAATCATGTCCCCATGATGAGACGCAATGTGCTTCATCAATAACAAATAGACCAGCATTTTCTTTTATTAATGGAAATTGCTCTTCTCTGAATTTTGAGTTTGAAAATCTTTCTGGTGTAACTATTAAAACATCAACTTTATTTGCCCTCAATTTAATTTCAGTATTCCTAATTTTTTCAGGATCTTCTGTAAAATTTATTGCTTCAATATTCAACAGTTTTCTCGCATTTAAAATTTGATTTCTGGTTAATGATAAAAGTGGAGAAACAATTACCGTCATTTTATTATTATTTTTTAACAGGTATTTTGCGGCAACGAAATAAACAGCTGACTTACCCCAACCAGTTTTTTGTACAAGGAGTGTTTTAGAACCTTGATTTATGCAAGATTGAATTGCTTCAAATTGGTCTTCTTGAAATTCTGCTTGTGGACCAACAATAACTCGAAGATATTCAAGGCACTCATCGTATACAGAATTATCCATGAGATAATAATATATTTTTTAAAACTATCTATCAAACAAAAAAATGTCTTACTTGTTTTTTAATATAAATATAAGTTTTAAACATATACCTCCTTTCGGGAAAAAGGCTCAGGCAACTGAGTCTTTTTTTTTTTTTACAAGTCGTTTATATATGTATCTTGAAAACGAGAGGTTAGAGAAAATTTATTAATTATTTTCGAAAGGACCGTAACCTACTTCAGCTGTCATAAGCAAATCAAATATACTTTCATCAATTCCCCAACTTGCTCCTGGCATTATCTCATCAAGATCTTCAATACTGTTGGAAAATTTGTTCCAAAAAATGACTTGGTTTTCTTTATCAATATAGTCATAGGGGTTAATTTTTTTTAAGTGTTGCAAGTGAGGTTCGTCGCTTTCTACAGCCTCTTTCCACATTTCACAAGAATTTAATACAAGGTCCCAATTTTGCATAAAGATATTTATTACTCGTTAAACCTGTGGTCTTCAATTTGCCACTGATTTAAAACATGGTCTTCCAAGTCATTCCAACCAAGTTTTGCAAAGTAGTTAATAATTTCTGCTCTCTCACGAATATCTATATTGCCATCATAAGCTGCAATAGTTTTTCCAATAAACATGAAGTCTATTAAAAATGCTTTTACTTCTTTTTCGTCAAACTTGTCTAAAATTAAACTTGCTCTGTACTGTACTTCATCAGAACTAAATCCAGCATCTAATGAAATATTATTTTCCAATAGCTCCTTTATAGATTTTACTGTTCCATCAACAATGTTTGAATCATAATCTAGATCTAATAATCCATACTTTGCTTCTATTTCTGAATCTTCAATATAACCATCTGCATTGTGTATTACGCTTGTAAAGTCTACGTATAACATACGTAGAACTGCTTTATCGCCGTCTGAAAGTGTTTCAAATATCATATTTATATGGTATATAACAAAAATTAATTATTCAAACAATAATTAATATGCTTCGACATCTGAAGAATAGTTGCCAAAATTTTTTGCACCTTTAGCACTATTAAACTGCTTATCTAATATTTTTTGTAAATCAATATTCGTATTACTAAGGCTGTTCTCTAAAATTTGAAATGTTTTAGTTGATTTTATTTCACTTTTATTTGCAGAGGAGAACAATCTAACAAAAATATTTAGAAGGTGGTCAAAATCAAAACCTTTTTTCACAGTAATAACTTCGACCGGAATATCAAACTTTCCAGAAAAGCTGTTTGGTAGTAACATTCTTGCTGGTTCAGAATAAATCTTGAGTCCCTCTTCAACTTCTGGGGAAAGTTCTCCCTCCACATATCCATGAAAATCATTCCATTTTTCAAAGTTTGTTAATATAAACTCTATTGCTTCTGATAATTCTTTTTCACTAAAATTTGATTCCAAATCTAAGTGATCAAATAATGAATAATTAAATGGGTAAGTTTTGCCAAACAAATTCCTTTTAGTTTCTCCTAGAAATTTTATTGGAGCAATTAAAGATGCGGCACTTAAGCTCGCATTCATAACACTTGTTAAAATTGTTGACCCTACTTTTTCGATACTTTGTAAATCAGAATTCATGTATCTGTTAAGAGATGTGATTTTTTTTCTTTTTATTGAATAAATTAATTCCTGTGCTGCAAAATTAATATAAACAAGAATGCTTTTTTGAAAATCTATAATTACTTGATTTGTATGTAATATTTCTAAAGATTCATTTGTTGTATGAAATAAGTTTACAATTAAATCAATATCTGGATCTTTTGGAAAGATTGAAAAAATATTATTTGATAATATATAATCTAAGTTTTTTGGTATTTGAACTTTTTCATTTTCAAGACTTGTATTTGATTTAATTTTATTCAAATTTGTATTTTCATGTTGAGAGCAATAAACGCTTTTTTTATTACTATTTCTCGAGCAATTTTTTCCTGACTTTGTAATTGCACTGCATTTAGAAGCTTTATTTAAATTTGTTGTTTTTTGAATATACATTCCTGTACCCGCACCACCAACAGACCCTGTGGCCTGTCCTTTTGTGTTTATGGTTCCTTTTAAATATTTTCCTCCCACTTGAAGTCCTATTGATTTTTTATTTAACCGAATTTTTGCGTATTTACCTAAACTAAAAGGCCTATTTAATCTGAAGGGCATTATTTAATTCCTTATTTTTCTATTTACTAACTTATAGCTTGAAATGTTAAAGCTATTTATGTCTTTAGTGTTTCATATCATTTCTCTCGATTGACATATGTTTATTTTATCAGGACAGATGTTCCTGCGAGTCTTATAAATCGTTTATGAATGTATCTTGAAAACTCTGCCTATTGACTAACTCAACTACACCACTGCTAGTAACTGCAACGACTCCAGATTTAGGCACTCGGTTATAGTTACTTGCCATAGCAAAGGTATATGCACCAGTAGATGTAGACATTAAAATATCTCCAGATACAGTATCGCTTGGCAACATGGCATCTTTAACTAATAAATCTCCACTCTCGCAGTGCCTACCAGAAACTGCATGCACTACATCTTCTCCAGCTTTTCCACCAGAGATATTAAAAAGCTTATGTTCACTGCCATATAGAGCTGGCCTTGGATTATCTGACATACCACCATCAACCAAAATATATGGCTTTTCGCCTCTATCATCTTTAATGGCACCAGCAGTATATAAAAT
>MDTB01058774.1_pt1 | contig 13165 bp, 12 predicted proteins | sample 811161 | NCBI WGS metagenome assembly MDTB01 (sample SAMN05326650, study PRJNA326480) | marine metagenome | isolation source: seawater | place: Mediterranean Sea | collected 2009 | reverse complement strand
GGGATTACTTCACCTAATAGACATTAATCTGGATACAGCCACATTCTGTATCGCCACGCTTTTTGCCAACGACTTCGACGCGGGCATTCACAATATCATACCCCATTTCACCAGCTATTTTTGCAATGAGATTATTTAGCTCAGCATTCTTGAATTCATGGATACGTCCATTTTCTTTGTCAACAAGATGGTTGTGGTCTTCACGTTCAATTTCAAAGCGTGCTTTACCATCTTGCATGTTAAGCTTACGCAGAATGCCAGCCTCTTCTAACAAGCTAAGTGTTCTATAAGTTGTAGCTACTGAGACTGAATTATCTTTTTTTAATGCTCTGCGATAAATGGCATCAGCGTCAGGGTGGTCTGTCGATTCTGCCAAGGTTTCAACAATCACAGCACGTTGAGGGGTAAGTCGGATATTCGCGTTTTTAAATTTTTCTTCTATTATTAAAGACAATGTCTCATTCCAAATTCAATGAAAAGTTTATTGAGATATTCATCATTCTTTTTCTTGAAATTATCAACCACTCCTTAAATCGTCAATCCGAACAATCCAGTGTAAGAGAGCTAAAATTCAAACCCTTTTCGTTTGACCAGCAACTGATTATTGACCAGAATCTCAAGAGTGGCCAACTTCTTTTTTTGAATATATTAGCGAACTGCTGAAATAGTTAGAGGTTAAATTTGTTATGTCAGAGGTGTGTATATCTCAATGACTGAAGATAAAAAAATGAGCTGTTATTGGTGGTATGAAGCACCCCCTAGACCTGCACCAAGAGCGAGTTGGGCCTCGGCAACGGATGTTGCAATAATTGGCTGTGGTTTTACTGGCTTGTCTGCAGCATTGACCTTAGCTCGTGCAGGGCGTGAAGTCGTAATTTTAGAGAAAAATTTAATTGGAGAGGGCGCCTCAACTCGCAATGGAGGCATTACTAGCGGAAATATTAGATTATCTTCAAGGCAATTAGCCAGAAGATTTGGTCCAGAACGAGCACAAACATTCATTGATGAATCTGTTGCTGCACGTACTGATCTCGAACGATTTATCGAAGAAAACAAAATCAATTGTGATTACCAACCTGTTGGCCGAATTGTGGGGCTAATGGGCTCTTTTTCATCTCAAACTATGGAGCGGGACCATAATAAGTTCGCCGAACGCTATAATATAGAACCGCGCTTAATTTCAAAATCAGAGATGGCTGAATATACCAGCTCAAAAAAATATGAGGCCGGCATCTATAGACCAGACATAGGCGGCATCCACCCAGCAAAGTTACTTCATGAAATGGCGCGATTGGCTATAGATGCAGGAGTAAAAATCTATTCAAAAACAGCCGTCACAAAAATTGAAAATCACAAAACGACATTCACCTTAACAACAACTCAAGGGAAAATTACAGCGCAGCATCTTATATCAGCAACAAATGCATATACCGACCAAGCTCAACCTTGGCTGCGGCGGCGCCTCATACCCGTGATTTCAGAGATGATTGCAACTGAAAAACTGGGAACCAACCGAGTGCGTGCACTCATACCTAAATTGAATATGTTCGGCGAGTCAAAGCAACTTGGACATTACTATCGCCCCTCTCCTGATGGCCGGCGTATACTTTTGGGTGGCCGTCGTATGCATAAACAAGAAAGTTTTGCAAAGCAGAGACTTCATGATGGGCTGACAGAAATTTTTCCAGAACTTAAGGACACAAAAATAGATTCATATTGGCGTGGTTTCGTTGCGTTTCCCTTTGATCAGTTGCCTAAACTTGCAGTTCATAAGGGGATTATTTATCCCTCCGGATTTTGTGGTTCTGGAACCGTATGGGCCAGGTGGCTTGGGCAGAAGGCAGCTTTTATGATTTTGGGCGAAGCAGCTGAGAGTGCATTCAAAAATTTGCCAATGATGACCCTGCCGCTGTATTCTGGCGACCCATGGTTTTTACCGTTGGCAATGAGTTACTTCAGACTAAGGGACCGATTGTCAGTTAGCACTAAATAACAGGTTCTTAATTTATAAATCTGTCAGGCCGAAAAGCTTCAAGTGAAACTTTTGGTTGCTGACCCATAACAAGGTCGGCTAATGCTTCTCCAACACCCGGCCCCAATTGAAAGCCATGAGCTGAAAAACCAAAGCCATGAAAAAGGCCATTCTGCCTGCCGCGCCCAATAATTGGGAGCTCGTCTGGCATATAACCTTCTATACCTGACCAACAACGAATGACTTGCGCGTTTCCGATTTCAGAAAATAATTTAGCTGCCAACTTGATTGATGAAGAAAGTTTTGGCAATGACACATCACTCTGATTGATTAAATGATTTGATTTTGACCTAACCCCACCTCCAATGACAAACTGGCCATTTTCAAGTTGTTTTAATGATAAAGTGTGGGAAAGCACACCCATAACAGCAGGCAGTATTTTAGGACGCCTTTCCGTCACAGCAAGCATGGGCGAAAAAGACTCAAGCGGAAAAATATAATCGTCTGCTGAGCGAGCAATATCTGCTGCCCATGCACCTGCACAATTAACTACAGTTTCTGCTTCGAATAGCCCTTTTGGTGTTTGAATTTGCCATGAACCCTGAAATTGAGTTAAGGAGTTAACATAACAATCTTCAATGATCTTCGCACCATTCTTTCTAGCTGCATTGGCAAAACCCTGCACAATTCGCCAAGGCGTTGCCCATCCATCACCCTCAACTATGAGGCCTCCATGTGTGGGAGTTGAAAGGTGGGGCAATCTTGTTTGAATAACATCATCTTCTACCCAGACCTCATGTGTAAACCCTGCCTCTCTGAGGTTTGCTGCACGCATCAACCCAAGTTCACGGCCAGCCTCATCAACCGCGACTTTCAGGTAAAAACAGGGATGGAAGTCTTCTGCATATTCACCAATCTCTTGATACAGATTTTGCCAGATATCCATTGCCGCCAAGCTAAGTGGAATTTCGAGGATATCACGACCTAGCCGACGTACGCCTCCTGCATTTACTCCAGATGCATGGCGTCCAATTCGGTCTTTTTCAATCACTGTTACGTTTTGTCCACGTTTGGCCAGAAAAAAAGCGGTAGCGCAACCCTGGATGCCCCCGCCAATGACAACCACCTTGTTACTTTGCGAGGACATTGTCATCAGCCAGTGAAGCCAACTCGCCTACTGTGAGAGGGCGAATAGGTGGACGCAATCTAAAATATCCTATGTCCTTTTCAGGAAGATTATTGTTATCAGCAATCATTTGTTGAATGGTGAGCCCGCACATCCTGCCTTGACATCGACCCATACCAGCACGACAGAAACTCTTCAGCTGATTTGGTCCTGTAACACCTAGAGAGATAGCAGATGAAATATCTGCTTTTTTTAGTGCCTCACATCGACACACTATAGTTTCATCCTCGAAAGGCACCCGCCATTCTTTAGGGGGACGAAATAAATTATCCAAAAATGGCCTTGCTGCTACATGCTTGTATCTTTTTAACTTTGAAAGCAAGGTGATAAAAATCGAGGGTCTGCGACTATATTGAACAATATTTTTAGCTGCTGTTTTCCCAGCCAATATAGCCGCACTCGCACCAGCTATGCCGCTCCCATCACCAGCAACAAAAATACCCTCCAAACTACTTTCGCCATATATATTTGTCTTTGGGTGCCAACATATCTGGCGAGGACACCAATAGTGTTTTAGGCCTGTTGCCATCGTCAAATTGACATTTGGGACAACCCCTTGATGAAGGAAGACATGAGATGCGTATAATTTTTTCTTTTCTCCATACTTATCCATAAAGCTCACACTCTCGGCGGCAGACTGACCTGAAATCGAGACAGTGCTAACTTCTGAAAAATATTTTGTGTTTTTGCGGATATGGGATTTCCACCGCAAACCCTTTAAAAGAAGGTTCAACTGCAAAAGCGCTGGTAGAGCCCAAAGATAATGACTCCAAGACAATCGTCCTGGCGCGGTGTCAATAACTGCAACTATCTTAAATCCAGCGTTTAAATACTGCCAAATCGTTAGATAAAATAATGGCCCCGAGCCCGCAAACACAGCCCCGTCAGCTCCTGAGTTATTTGATTTTAGCAGAGTTTGAGCACCGCCTACGCTCATTACACCTGGTAATGTCCAACCCGGAATTGGCATCGGACGTTCCGTAGCTCCCGTTGATATGAGAATAAAGTTTGCCTCGACTTGGTACGCTCGGCCTTTTCTGCTAAAAAATACGTGCTTGTCATGTGTTACCTGCCAGACGCGACTTTTTGGAAAAAAATCTGCTGATGAGTGCTTAAAATCGTCAATTAGCTTTTTACCCAGCCAGTAGTCTTGTCCTAAAAAGAAAAGCTTTTCATTTTGATGATAATTTCGTTCAATTTGTCTGTAGACCTGACCGCCTGCTGCCGGCTGGTCATCCAGAACAAGCACCTTCATATTATTCCTTGAAGCCTCTATTGCAGCCGCCATGCCCGCAGGACCAGCACCTATAACAGCCAAATCATAATGGTGATGTAAATTCATTCGCCAACCTTATATCTATCTGAAATTGGCAGATAAATTTTTAGGCCTTCTGTCGCTTCAATCTGACAGGCCTGCTCATTCTGTCCATCCTCTAGAGTGACCATACAATCAAAACAGACCCCCATCATACAATAGGGACCTCTAGCCTCACCATTTGGAGCAAAATGAACTGCATAAACGTTTTCACGCAGCATAACAGACGCTACTGTTTCACCAATCGATGCGTTCGTAGGCTTCTCATCAATAAATATTGTAATATCTGCTTTATGACCGTTAATTTGCCGAAACATCAAATCGCCTTTCTGAAAAAGATTGAAGGCCGACACTGAAATTTCCCGCCTCAATATCAACAGCCATGTCAAAACAATGAGCTGCTGCGAGCGTCACACCACTATGGCATGTTATGGCAAATCCGCCAGGACAGACCTCTGATTGGTCATACATAGGAAAACCGTCGGGCGACATTACACGAAGGGCTGCCCAGCTACGTAGGACTTGCTGTTTTTCTAAAATTGGCAGAGTTCTTCTGGCGCGATCTGCAATTTGAGCCATAATGTCGATTGATGAACTTACATCAAAACCTACCTCTTCTTTACTATCACCTATCATGATGCTCCCTTCTGCTGTTTGTCTCAATAGTGTCATCGGAATCTCAATAAGCTTATCCATTTTTTGCGTAACTAAAATTTGCCCTTTCTGCGGCCTTACAGGCTGTTTTAGTCCAATGAGGGGAGCGAGTTTGCGATTGCCCAATCCGGCTGCAAGAATTAAGCAAGGCGCTTGAAATTGTCCTTTTCTACTAAACACATCGAAAACACCCTCTCCATGATTGATATCAAACACTTCTGCATCATGAAGCAATTGGCCGTTGCGTTTTAAAAAACAATTGTGAAGACTTCTCAAAAGATAAAGCGGGTTTACATGGCCATCGTGTGGACACCAAGAGCCGCCAACCACATCTGGTCCAAGACCTGGTTGAATATCAAGCAGGGCTTTTCTATCAAGCATTTCATATTTGAATTTACCATTTTGATGTGAATAGAGAATTTCAAGTTGAACTTTACGATCTGCAAATTCCTTTTCACTCAAACAAATGTGGATCCCTCCATCTTGCTCTAGTGCAAGAGAGCGTTCATTGTGTTCCTGCAACTCATCACGTAATTCAGGCCAAAGGTCTGATGAACGCATTGTCCAATCTGCATATGCAGGAAACCCTGCACCCTTGCCTTGAACCCAAACGAGGCCGAAGTTGCCCCTTGCAGCTTTAAAATCTGTATCTGAGGAGTCCAGGAGAAGACAATCATGTCCACGACGTGCAAGGCCGTATGCGACACTTAGGCCGATCAATCCTCCCCCAACAATAATTACGTCAAAATTTGTTTTCACTTGAACCTATCTATTCTGTAAGGGGACATATCCACGTCAGATTTTTTGCCCATTATACAATCAGCAACAATCTGCCCGGTGTTTGGGGCCTGACTCAATCCGTAATGAGAATGCCCAAAGGCTGCAAATAGCCCTTTTAGATTTGGAACGGGCCCAATGCACGGCAAGCTATCAGGAAAAGTGGGGCGCCGTCCCATCCATGGTTCAGCGTGAGCTACGTTAATTGATGGAAACAAATTCTTTAATGCTTTTTTAAAAACAAAAGCGCGGCGATGGTCTGCCTTCGCCTCAATGCCCGCAAACTCTGCTGTTCCAGCTATGCGAATGCCGCACTGCATCTGGCTTGCAACGCACATATTTTCAACATCCATGACGGAATGATTTATAACTATATTTGGTTTATGGCATAAGAGATGATAGCCACGCTCAGCCTGCAAGGGCAAAAAATAGCCAAACGGTCTTATTAATGCAGCAGACCAAACACCAGCTGCAAGGACTAATTTATCAGAAAAATATTTATTTTCTTCACAATTGGTTGACCAAATATTTTCATCTGTTTGTATTGACTTTACTTCAGACTGTATAAATTGAACACCCAAAGCCTTTGCCTTTGTAACTAAAGCTTTTCCAATCGCAAAAGGATTCAATGCGCGCGCTTGCTCATGTATTAAAATTGCTGCTTCAAATTTTTTGGATATGGAAGGCTCTAGTTCCTGCAGTTGTTCTGCATTTATTAAGCTAAGAGGCACCTTACGTTTTATTCTCATTTGCCAGCCAAGATGATCGAAGCTAGCCTGCTCAGCCTTTTTATATGCAAAAATATAATATGAATCTTTTACCAGTTCTAATTCAGAAGTTCCTGAGAGAAGTTCACGGTAATGTGATGGAGAACGATTGCTGAGCACCATCATCGCATCACCAATTCGCTCAACCTTTTCAGCTCTTCCTGCTTGCAGAAATTTTAACGCCCAAGGAAGAAAAGAGGCTAAATAACGTTTTCGGATAAAAATAGGGCCTTCTGGGTCAATAACCCATCTTGGCAACTTTTTCCATAAACCTGGAACAGATTGAGGCACACAACTCCAAGGTGATATCACACCAGCATTTCCAAAGCTTGCTCCCTCACAGGGTGCCTCTCTATCAACTAAAACTACAGAAAGCCCGCGTTCGGCCAATTTGAGCGCGCAACAAACGCCAATTATTCCAGCGCCAACAATTACGACATCACTTTTCTTCACATTTCGAGAGAAACCCATAACCTCTAATCCATTCCAACCCGCGTGGTTTCAACCTTCAACACAAAAAATTGCTTGGGTTGATAAGCTTTTGGGCTACTTCTTTGATCTCTTACTCTCTGCCCAAAACTTCGAAGTGCAAAAGTAATTTAATAACCTTTCAAACTCTTTGTTTAGTGGGTTGGGAACGCATATATTGAACGATTTGTAAAAAGAGAACTGGGGACGCAAAAATTAATGCGTAAACAGTTGATGTCCAAGAAGGCGCAACTAAGAAAATACCTGCTAGCCCAAATAACAGGCGACTTGGACCATTCATTGAAACAAGGAAATATCCCGCTACTGAGGCAGACAAAAGAAAAACGCCGAGACCGCAAGTGATAACTGTGTGAAGAAATTCCTGCCAGGTAAAATAGTCATCCAAAACAATTAGCATTGCCGGTGAATAAACAAAGACCATGGGGACAAGAAGTTTGCCTATGCCAAGCGAGAAGGCAGAAAGTCCTGTTTTGAACGGATTGGAACCAGCAATTCCCGCGGCGGCATAAGCGGATGCGCAAACCGGGGGTGTTATTTCGGAAATAACGCCATAATAGAGTACGAAAAGATGTGACGCAAGCGGAGGAATGCCCAAATTACCAAGCGCTGGCTGAGCAACAGTCGCAAGCATCACATAAAGCGCTGTAGTTGGTAGGCCCGCCCCCATCAATATACACGTCACTGCAATCAAAATCAGGGAGATGAATAAGGTAAGCTGATCTAATTCAAAATTAATTAAGGGAATATAAAACAAGATACTTTGAAGAGATTCGCCCATTCCAAGAGCACTGTTTGTGACCATAAACCCAAGTCTGAAACCTAAGCCAGTAGCGTTGACAACGCCAACAACAATGCCGATTGCCGCACAGACAGCACCCACTGACAAAGCATACTTAACACCTTGCGATGCTCCAGCGATTAAGTCGCCCAGAGTTATTCTGTGATTGGGATTAATGAATCCAACCACCAGAACAGCAGTGATTCCCCAGAAAGCAGCCATATGAGGTGAATAGCCAGAAAACAAAACATAAATCAGAACAATGAGAGGGATGGCAGTCATCCACCCTCGTTTAAGAACTTCCAAAATTAGCGGTATTTGGTCAGAGGAAAGCCCTTTTAACCCTAATCGCTTTGCTTTAAAATGCACGATCGACATTACGCCGATGTAATGCATAGCAGCGGGAATTGCTGCAGCAATCACGACAGTACTGTAAGGTATCTCCAAAAATTCTGCTAAAACAAAAGCCGCGGCACCCATGATTGGTGGAGTGATTTGCCCACCAGCACTTGCAGCAGCCTCAACACCTCCAGCAAAATGCCCTGGATAACCACTCTTTTTCATATTGGGGATAGTAAGTGAGCCAGTGGATACAGTATTTGCTATTGATGAGCCTGATATTGTTCCAAATAGGGCTGAAGAGACTACTGATACCTTCGCCAAGCCACCTGTATAACGGCCTGCAGCGACAGTAGCTAAATCAACAAAAAATTGACCCAAACCTATACGCTGAGCAAGAACACCAAACAGAACAAAGTGGAAAACAACAGTTGAAACAATCCAGAGTGTAACACCGTAGATGCCCAAGTCTGGGAAATACATGTTATTGACAAACAATGACCAACTCAAACCTGGGTGCTTCAGTATTTGGATGGGTATGTAAGGGCCTAAAACAGCATAACCGATGAAAATAGAAATTATAATTGGAACGACAATACCAATCGTTCTACGAACAGCTTCTAAAAGCACGATGATAAGTAAAGTGCCAAAAACCACATCTATTGGTAGAGGCACACCCATACGCAGAACTTGTTCTGGAATTGAATAACTCAATCCAAGAAAATCAAAATCTAAGCCATACCAGGTAAACCCAACATAAAGAGAGGCGGCTACCCCAATGATGATGAAGATCCAGTCATAAACTGGTACACCAGATAACTTCCCGTCCAACCCAGTTTTTTCAGCCGTATAATTTCTTTTTTTCAATGCAGGGAAGGAAATAAATATTAAAATTATGACACCAGACATGTGAGCGCCCATGTGCCAAAAATCTACTGGCACGCCAATACCAGCAGTCACATAATGATAAAGTGCGAAGAAAACGCTAAAAAAAAGAACGAATTTAGCTAACCAAGAGCCAATAGGGCGTGTTTGCAGTGAATCATCATATTTACTCTCGAGAGAAAGAGCTCTCTCTAGACTAAATTTTTCCATTTACACCCCCTAAAGCTAAAAAGGGCGATGCATAAATGCACCGCCCTAGTAAGTGATTTACATCAGGCCCGCTTCTTTATAGAAACGCTCTGCCCCAGGGTGCAGAGGTATCAATACTCCCTTAAGTGCGGTAGATGGCTGTATAGCCTTACCTTTAGGATGACCTTTATCTAGAAGCTTGCGCGTGTTTTTGTTCCACAAAGCTTTAGTGATTTCATAAATTAGGTCTTCAGGCTGATCTATTGAAGTTATAAGTTGTCCGTTAACGGCAACTGTATTCACATCGTAACCAATATTTTCGTAAACGCCTGTTTCAATCACATCCTGAACATAATATGGGATGATTTTGTTGATAGCTTTTTGCTCATCTGAAGAGAAGCTATATAAATCGAAGCCCTTCGTTGAACCTAGCTGGATCAGAGCTGACAAGGGTGTGCCTGCTGCATAAAAGAATGCATCGATTTGACCATCAGCGAGACGCTGAGCACTTTGACCTACGTTTAGCTCATATTCATCAGCCTTAATGTTGTAATGCTTGAGTATCATACGAACAGAGACTTGCGTTCCTGATCCAGCTGCTGCGACACCAACTTTCATTCCATTCAGATCTTTGAGGCTATTTAGCTTGGTGCCTTTCTTTAGAACCAAATGCATGCTTTCAGGATAAAGATTTGCAATTACACGAATCTTTTCCTTCTTATTGTTTACAAATTTCCCTTCACCATTGTAGCTCTGAACAACTGTCTGTGCTCCTGCTAAACCTGCATCTAGCGAACCTTCCTGAATTGCGTTAGCGTTGAAGACTGAGGCTGTTGTTGAAACGGCAATCGCTACAAGACCAGGGACGCCACAGCTACCACCTTTGTCACAAGGACGCGAGCCTGGCGGATTAGAAATAGCATTAGCAATCAATCCACCAATTGGATAATAGGTACCACCCGTTCCACCCGTTCCAATTTTGAAAAATCTCATTTCCTGCGCTGCAGCAACACCAGCAAACGCAAAGCTAGCTACAACAAAGGTAGCAATTGCTTTCATCCATCTACTCATATCTTCCTCCTTCATTTTGGGATTTAAGTTAATGACCTCTTAATTTTTGATGAATAGAAAGTAGACAACCGAACATTTATTTAACCAAATTATAAAAACTGTTATAATCATAAGAAATACTTATAATTATTACATAACCAACGACTTTATTTAGCAATAGTTGGAGATTAGCGTGCTTAAATTGTGGCACCTTACAGTAATTAGAGAAGTTATAAATACTGGCTCAATTTCTAAAGCAGCTCTGGCTTTAGGTCGCTCTCAACCAGCATTAAGCCTAGTGATTGCTGATGCAGAGTCACAAATCGGCTACAAATTATTCATTCGCCAAAATGGTCGCCTCCAACCAGTTCCTGAAGCAAAATATTTTTTGGAACGCGCCGAAGAAATACTCGAAAAAATGAAAAGACTGGAAAACTTTATGCTTCAGAGTTCGAATCAGTCGTTTCAAATTCGCATTGCCTGCATGCCAGTCTTATCAGAAATTTTCTTGCCAAACATCATGGCTGACTTCGCAAAAAAGCATAAAGATGCTCAATTCTACCTCAAAGCTCAATCATCTGAACGGGTGCGCGAAAGTATCGCCTCGCAACAATTCGACGTCGGATTTGCGGAAAATCCAGAAAGTTCCAAACTTTATTCAACTAGGGATTTTTCGCTGCGGACGATGATAGCGCTCCCTGACGGCCACCCACTCTGTAAGCATAAAACGCTCACACCAAACGAGTTAGACGACGTTCCACTTTGTACCTTTTTGCCGGAACATTACCTAACCATCAAATTAAGGGCAGCCTTTGAGAGCGTTGATGCAAAACTGAATATTCCATTTTTTCTACAAAATTCTTCAGCACAATATCCAATTGTGGAAAATGGGCATGCTGCAGGTTTCATGAGCTTGCTTAGTGTATGGTTGTATCAGCAAAATCGGGAAAGAAGCGCGAAAAATAAAATAATATTCCGACCTTTTTTGCCGCAAATTAATCAAAATATCAGCCTAATTATCCCGAAACATCGTTCCCTTTCTCAAATCAGCCAATTATTTGCGGAAAAATTGGAAGGGTCAGTGCACAGCATCATCAATTTAACAAACTCGGGATTTCAACTTGGCGAGGCTGAAGAATTAAGCTGAAGCATGAGTAATTTCAGGATGAGACGACCAGCAGTGATCATGGAAACCTGATTGAGGTCATTTTGAGGGGCTAGCTCAACTACGTTCAGCCCCACGATATTACCTTTCTTGACTAACTCCTCAAATAGCTCAACCATTTCCCACCACATCATGCCACCAGGAGCCAAAGCAATCGTTCCAGGAACAACTGATGGGTCGAGGCCGTCAACATCCAGAGATACAAAAAATTGTCCACCCACCGGCAGGCTATCCACTACTGACTTCATCCCGTCAGCATGTATTTTTTGAGCGCTGTGAATTTTTGCTCCCCATTGGCGAGCTTCTTCAAGGTCTGACTTCTTAGAACTCCCAAATGACCTTATTCCAATCTGATGAATTGCAGATATATGCTCCAACTCAGAAGCGCGGCGCATGGGACTAGAATAACCATCCTTTTCGCCAAATCTCTCATCTCGCCAATCGAGATGGGCATCAATTTGAATAATCGTAATATCGTTTAAGCCATCAAGCCCCCTAATGACCGGATTTGTAATGCCATCATCACCTCCAATTGAGACAGGCAACACACCCTTTTCTATGGCATAACGCACAGCTGTTTCTGCATCATCATAATGCCGCTGTATATCGTTTTCTATAAGTGGAACATTACCTCCATCAACAATTTTAAATTGGGAAACAGAATTTTTTCCTGACATATCTGTATCGATGACCTCGTGGTCGATGAGGATACGTGAGGAGGCTGCTCGGAGAGCATTTGGGGCGCGTGATTGGTCGTTAGGAAACTGAGAGATTTGGTATGGCTTACCGTGAGGCACTCCAAATATTACAGCTTGCGCGTCAAGTTGCTGCCAATCTGTGACAATAGGTAAATTGACAAAACTGCACGGAGTTGGCGGTTCAGTTTTTGATATTGCTTTCATATATATTTTTTCATTATTTCTTGCATCTCATTTTGGTAAGCAAAGATTGCCGCATTCCCTCCTGTGTGTACATACAAAACACGGCTCCCCACACCGATTATGCCATCAGAAATAAGGCCTGGAACCGCAGCAAAAGATTTTGCTGTATATACTGGGTCCAAGAGATGTCCTTCATTCTTAGCCATTAGTTTCATGGCATTTTGTGCCAATGGCCCTATTTGCCCATAACCCGGTTCAAGAGCTTTGTCCCACAAAAATATATCTCGCTCTGTCAAAAAATTTGGGCAATCTGAAAAGTAGTTGATTAACTCGCATAACAGCCTAAACCTCTCAGTCTGCATTTCCTCATCACGGCGCACACAAGACCCTATAACTTTTGTTGAGGGACTTAAAAGGCTCATTCCTGCTACCAAACCAAGATGTGTGGCTCCACTGCCTGAGGCTACAATTAAGTAGTCAAATGTTGAGTCCTGTTGACCAACAATTTCTTCAGCACACCGATAGTATCCCAATGCACCAAGAGGAGGCTTATCCCTAGACAAAGGAATGACATATGGATTTTTACCCTCCTTTTTCAATTTTTCAGCCAAAACATAGAGCGCTCTATCTTGTCTGCCACTTGTTTCTTTAAAGCACAAATTCTATAAATTGCTGCCTAACAAACCTTAAGTCTCTGGTGCATAAAACTTCTTTTATT
>MDTB01215773.1_pt1 | contig 13166 bp, 15 predicted proteins | sample 811161 | NCBI WGS metagenome assembly MDTB01 (sample SAMN05326650, study PRJNA326480) | marine metagenome | isolation source: seawater | place: Mediterranean Sea | collected 2009 | reverse complement strand
TTCATAGAAGGCCCAAAGGATAACAGTAGCAAACATTGAAAATACAATAAATCCTAACCAACCGACCGAAGCAGTACACATTTGAGAATCTCCAATTATAGACTGGTTTATAGTTCCTAAAAAATATTTGTCAAAAAATATCATTGCTTAGCAGTGATCTAAATGCCTTAACACCACGAAAAAAATCCTTTGGACGTTCGCGTATTTGCGCGCGCTCTAGGTAAAAGTCAGCCGAGAAAGCTTTTAGAATGATCACGCACTATGCGTTTAGAAATTTCTATCCAAATCCCAAGCTTAGCCAAATTTGGGGTGTCGCAAAATTAGCGAAACTGATTGTCTTGAGCTTATTAATACGGAAAAGTGGTAAAGGCATTAGTGATAAACGCGCGTTATGCGGCTGATTTCAATAAAATTTTAGGCTGATCTGAAATGTTTAGAAAAAAGTTGATAGGTTTGTCACGTAGCGGCCCAGTTAAATACACTAGCTCTTTAAATCAAATGCCAAATCAATTTTTACTACTTCAACCGTTCTCACCCTACAAACCGTTAAACTCAAATGCCACTGCAATAACAGTTCCATTAACCCAAGCATCGTAACCTGGTTCAATTGCGAAGGCACTTCCCGCTCACTTGGCAATTATGTTTATGGAAATTGGTATTAACTGTCCGATGACGTAATTATTATAGGTGTAAGAAGAGCCCATTACACCGTTCCACTCGTAATCAATTCTGTAGTTTTTGATGGTTTTTATACTTTGAGGAACTTTTATCAACTTACATCTCGTAACTGGTTTATAGCCAACTACAGATTGTTTTGCATGTCTTGCATCTGCTGCGATGATACCGCCAATCACTGCCCCCGCAGCGGCTCCTTTTTCTTTGCCTGTTAACTCTTTCCCAAACAAACCACCGATTATCATTCCTGCTAATACATCGCCTCCACTTGTGCTATTATGAATGCGATTTCCGTAAATGGGTTGCTGTCGAATAGAGCAAGATTTCTGATGCCTATAATTTTCATTGTAACTGTAGTTTGGAGTGATACTTATAATAGTAGCAAAATTCTCCGCACTCGCTGAAAACGGCATCATTGTGGTAATTACGCAAATTATTTTTAAGAATTTCATGTTGATGTTCCAATTTATGGTTGATGCCCAATCGTAAATCAGAGCTTCGAGGTTATTCAAAAACCAACGATTGTTATTGAATAACAACGTCTATTTTGCGATCAAAGTTATGCGGTAAAATATGTGAGTCAAAATGACTAGGATTATTATGGTAGCGACCTTCTTGTTCAGCATATGCCTCTATACACATGCTTATGCCAATAATTGTTTTATTTTATACAAAGCAAAAAAAGATAATCCACTGAGATTGCATGTGGGTATTATGGAAATAGAACGACAATGCGTAGATACTGATATTGAAGTACTTTCTCAGCAGCGACTGAAGCCAGATGGGTGGTCACTGTTGCAAATTGTGAACCGTTTGCAAAAAATCGACACAAAAAAACTAGAAAGTGATTTGGGTGAATACTTCCTTAAATACTAATCGCGATAAAATATTATCAATTATAATGATCGTTGGTTTGTTGCTGACGGTACTCGCTTTCGTCGTGCTATATTTTACTGTTCCTAACCCTCAAGTTTTTAACCGTGCTATTGAGGAAATATTTGTCACAAATGATTTCACGCAACAAACTGATTTGAGGCTGTTAGAAGTTTTGGCCCAGTCCGGCAGTCTATTTGAAGGGTCTTTAGCTCTCTACTCAAAGATTATATTCACTTTGTTTTTTGTGGTCTTTACCGTCATCGTGATTTGTGTTGCCCTTGTTCTCAATAATATTGAAATGCGAAAGCAATTCAAATCACTGCAGGACACTTCCTTTAACGCGCGCTCTATTGAGCTTTTGCGATCAGAAAATTCCGTTCAGATAAACGGAGACTTGATCCAATTGACAGCAAGCAATATTGAAACACTCGGCGTGTTGATGGAATGTAGCCTGGACGGTGAATATGTTTCTGGACTCCAACTGGAAAGCATCATCAGTGGTAAATCTGAAGCGGAATGCGACGACAATTCAGGAGCTATGAGAATTAAACGGCTTAGAGATAATCTTGGTGGTCAAATAATCGCGACCAAACTAATACGCCATGTTCCATCCAAGGGTTATCAAATTAACAGTCCGAAAGGGACTATCCGATTAGGTTGAATTTGTGCAATTGATAACTCAGATTTTTAAAAATGCCAACTCAGGCATAATTTTTAGCAAATGCTTGGAAGAGGTGTGAAATGGAGCTTTTGAAATTTCACGAATCTTAATAACTGACATATTAGACCATGGCGCATTGGAATATCAATTTTGCAGATTTTCCGCATTACGCGCAGGTAAAGAAGTATGCAAATGGTTGATAGATTTAATTCGTATACTGATTAAATAGGTTGCAAAGGCAACTTATATTCTGGAGCGTTGAACAAGTAGCTAAAGCGATAGACTTATAATATAGTAGTACATTTTTGAAGATTGGGTTTGATCAATGCACAGAAAATTTATTCTGACCAAGCCTATCTCCTCGCCATATTGCCCGGGGTTCTCAAGCTCTAGATCCATTCCGTTTCCTTTCTCAGTGCTTAGTTCAACAAGATTTCAAATTTCCCAATTCGCAGAAAATTCTCATGAGCGTTTTAAGTTTCTTTCAAATAACGAAAGTATTCGCGTCCAATGCGTTTCAGCAGCATTAGGATTATACTTTGCCATCCTATCGGGAAATACAAAGCCATGATCGGTTTTTGGATATATTTCTATGCGGTAATTGATATCTGTTTTGGATAAATGCGCATCCAGTTTGTCGATCATTTCTTGGGGTGCATGTTCGTCAATCTCGGCACATCCAAAATACATCTCTCCTAAAATGTTCTTTGCATCTAAATGAGGAGAGTCATCCTGGTCAGTACATAGTCTCACACCATGCATTGAGGCTGACGCTTTTATTTCAGTTGGAAAATTTGCAATAGCTGCAAATGCAAATGGCCCACTCATACAGTATCCAACAGTGCCACAGAGTTGCACATTTGCGTGATAATCACCTTCTAAGTTATCCAGAATCTTTTTGATATCCGTACAGACTAGCGCATTTGTAAGGCTATTCATTTGCTCATACATTTTTATTCTGGATGTTTCTGTTTTATCAGCAAAATCCAGAATAAAATTAGGGTCAGTACGATAATATAAATTGGGCAAAGCCACGTAATACCCGCTAGTAGCCAACCTTCTCGCCATGTCATGCAATTCTAGACGCATGCCTGGCGCATCCATAAGAAAGATAACTACAGGAAATGGTCCCCCCTCATCGGGATGCTTTATGAAGGTCTCCATGTCTCCGTATTCCGTCTCAATAAGCATGCTTTTTTCGATCATGGCTTTTCCCTTTATCGAGTATTTGATGAAGAATACCTTACCCCAGCTTTTTTAAAAGAAAATTTGTTCCATCCTTGCTATTGACGCAGCAATTACTATTTTCCGCGAGGTCGCTTTAATGGACGAAATGAATGTACTGGTCATAATGACTGATGAATTGCGGCGAGATATTCTAGGATGCTACGGAAATAAACTCGTTCAAACTCCTAATATAGATGCCCTGGCGGGCAAGGGTGTAAAGTTTGAAAATGCCTACACACCTTCGCCAATCTGCGTCCCGGCAAGGGCTTCAATGGCTACGGGCCAATATGTGCATGAACACCGATGCTGGGCCAATGCTATTCCATACCACGGTCAGATAGAGAGTTGGCATCATAGACTTCGCAATGCAGGGCGGCGCTGCACGGCAATAGGCAAACTCCACTTTAGAGGCACTGCTGATGACAACGGTTTTACGGAAGAAATAAAACCATTGCATTTTAAAGATGGAAAGGGCTGGGTGCATGGTCTTTTAAGGGAACGTACAGACCTTTTCGATGCTTCTAGTTTTGCTCAGAACATCGGTCCAGGTGAAGACCCTTACACGGACTACGATAGAGCCGTCTGTCGTCAAACTCTTGATTGGCTAGAACATCGCGCAGCCGATAAAGGCTCTGCTGGATGGGGTGCATTTGTGTCGTTTTTAAGGCCGCACTATCCGTTGACATGTCCTCCAGAATATTACAGTTTATACTGTCAACAATTACTACCCCCTCCTAAGGAGCCTCTATCTGGCAGTGGTAAGGAGCATCCAGTCTTAAAGAATTTGCGTTTGTCTTGTGACTATGAGGCGGCCTTTTCAAAAGAGGATAAACAGATCGCTATTGCGTCATATTACGGGCTTTGTAGTTTTGTCGATGATATGGTGGGGAAAATTATTACTAAACTTCATGATACGGGCTTAGACAAAAACACAATTGTCATTTTTTCCAGCGATCATGGTGAATGTCTTGGCGATAGAGGCTTCTGGACAAAGATGGTGATGTATGAGGAAGCTGCATGTGTGCCACTCATAATGGCAGGTCCAGACATTGGCACACATGAAGAACAAACACCCGTCTCACTCATAGACCTTTACCCAACAATTTTAAATGTCATAGGCCTAGAGCATCTAACCGATGAAGCTGTGCATGCTAAGTCCCTCTTTGAGACAATAAATCAGCCAGATACAGAGCGCCCAATATTGTCAGAGTTTCATGATTACGGAGCTCAAACAGGAATGTTCATGTTACGTCATAAAGACTGGAAACTGATACATTACCCAGGATTTGAACCCCAATTATTTAATTTGAAGACTGATGCAGAAGAAGAACATAATTTGGCAAATAAAAGCGAATATGCTGTCAAATTAAATGAACTCATGTCGTTGCTGAAAACCATTTCGGACCCTGATGCAGTAAATGAAATAGCTTTTGCTGATCAAGAGGACATGATAAGTAAACTCGGTGGAAGTGAAGCCATTTTAGCAACGCAAAACTATGATCATACGCCCATTAAAGAAATTTGATCGAAAACATTTGATGGCCATGGAAATTTTACGAATTTAAATTTGTTCAAAAAGATAGCAAGATACATCTTTAAATTTTCTGAGAGGTAATATTTAAGTGCTTAAAGACCAATTTTCATTTTGGCCAACTCAGCATGCTTAGCTGTAGTGTTAAGTTTTCGATAACGAGAAAATAGCATTGTTCGAAAGTTCTTTTTTTGATATTTTTTGCATAGAAATTAGAACTGCCAATAGACAGCCACAATTTGGCGTTTTAAGGTTTAAAAAAGTCATGGAGACAATTATGAAAATCAAAACAGTCTTAGCTGGTGTATTTACTTTATTCCTTTCAACGACTGCTTTCTCTGGTGAGAATTGCGCCGATGGTAAAACATTAACCGATGGCAAATTGACAATAGCTACGGGTAATCCAGCATATTATCCTTGGGTTATGGACGATAGTCCTGAAAGTGGCAAAGGCTTTGAGGCAGCGGTTGCATATGCCGTTGCAAATGAGATGGGTTTTGAGAACGCTGATGTTGCATGGGTACGTTCTTCTTTCGATGAAGCAATCCAACCTGGCCCAAAAAACTTTGATATGAACATTCAGCAATACTCTATTACCGCGGAGCGTGATGATGTCGTTGATTTCTCAAGTTCGTACTATACCGCTCCCATGGCTGTTCTCGTTTCACGAGGAGCAACGGACACCAAGCCAACGCTGGCAAATCTAAAAGAGCTCAAATGGGGTGCGGTAGGCTCTACAACTGCCGTAGTAAAACTTCAGAATGTCATAAAGCCAAACCAAGATCTTTTGCTATATGGTGACAACGCTGACGTGAACGCGGCAATGAGTGCAAATCAGATTGATGCAGCACTGTTTGATCTTCCAACGGCTCTATTTTTGAGTGCCGTAATGATTGAAGGTTCAAAGGTTATTGGTCAATTTGCAGCTGACGAAAGTGATAATCCAGATAACTTCGGTATGCTTATGGAAGACGGTAATAGCTTAAAATTCTGTGTTGATGAAGCTCTAGCATCTTTAAAGGCAAATGGAAAACTTGATTCAATCGAAGCGACCTGGCTTCAGGATACTACAGGTGTGCCACTAATCAAATAAGATAGCAGTTGAAAATATGGCAAAATCGCGTCGCGCTGAGTACGATGCGGCTCAAAAGCGCCGTTCCTTGATCATTGCTAGTGCGAGCACTTCTTGTGCTGTGCTTGCACTAATTATTTTGGTCCCTATGACACCTGGGTGGGAAAAAGTGCAAAAGAGTTTTTTTAATTCTGCCGTACTCTACAAGTCCTTCCCGAAGCTGCTTGAAGCATTTAAAATCAACGCAATGATTTTCGCATGGTCAGCGCCCGCGATTGCTTTTTTGGGCCTGCTAGTCGCTCTCGCACGTAGCGTTAATTCGCCAGCACTATTTCCACTCAAAGTATTTAGTGCAATTTTTACGGATATTTTTCGGGGTGTCCCCATTATACTTACTGTCTACTTGATAGGTTTTGGTATACCTGGTTTGGGGCTGCCACGCCCATGGAACTCTCCCTATATTTGGGGATCACTTGCATTGGTTTTGACCTATTCGGCATACGTTGCAGAAATCTTCAGATCAGGCATCGATAGTGTTCATAAAAGCCAGAGAGCCGCCGCTCTATCATTAGGATTGACTGAGCGCCAAGTTATGCGCGATGTTATCCTACCTCAAGCCATACGAAATGTTATTCCAAGCCAAATGAACATGCTGATTGCCCTGCAAAAAGACGTTTCTTTATTGAGTTTTATCGGTCCAGTCGAAATCTTCAGACAGGCAGGGGTCTTTAAATCTCTTCTTGCCAATTTCACGCCGTATGTTGGCGCAGCGATAATATTTTTGGCTATCACCGTACCTGCAACTAGGTACGCAGATTATCTGATGGCGCGTCAAAGCCGGGAACGCCAATAATGCTTAAACTCCAGCTAAAAAATGTTGTGAAGAAGTTTGGTGAAAGCACAGTTTTCAAGGGTATAAATTTAAACGCCCAACAGGGTGAAATGCTTTGCTTGATAGGAGCTTCTGGTGCTGGAAAGTCAACTCTCTTAAAGTGCATCAACCTTCTGGAACCAATAGATGGCGGGGAAATTCTACTAGGTGGAAATGATATTTCAATTCCGGGTTTAGACCCACAACCAATAAGAGCTAAAGTCGGGATTGTTTTTCAGAGCTTTAATCTATTCCCTCACATGGATGCGATTTCTAACGTGATGCTTGCTCCACGGCGGGTAAACAAAAAAACGCGCCAAGAATTAAACGATCAAGTAAAATATCTGTTTGAGAGATTTGGTCTGAAAGATCAGATGTATAAGTATCCTGATCAATTATCTGGAGGTCAGCAGCAACGCGTTGCTATTGTTCGTGCGTTAGCGATGAAACCTGAGGTGATGCTATTCGATGAAATAACCTCTGCTCTTGATCCACAACTAGTCGGTGAGGTCTTAGACGTCTTGCTAAGGCTTAAGAATGATGGAATGACTATAATAATGGCCACCCATGAGATGAGTTTTGCTCGTAAAGCAGCGGACAAAATATGCTTTTTAAGAGATGGGCGTGTATTTGAAGAAGGAACACCTGAGCAAATTTTTGCTTCCAAAAGTGAAACCACGCAGGCCTTTCTAAAGGCATTATAGTCCAATTGACGATTAAAGACTTATAAGAGTTAACAACGTATGTTTTAAAAAATCTCAAATAACTATTACGGTTTTGTATGATTTTCACTGAATTTAGTAATCAGTCCAATCGAAGTTGACAGCGTGATAATAAGCTACACTACCAATACGGCGGAAGGGGGGAAGTAAATTAATTTACTTTTAAGTTATTGAGTTTTTTGAGTTCAAATTTTAAGGATTTTTTCGGTTCACATATTCCGCACGAATTATGGCATTCAGGGACATTTTAATATTAGAAATCACGGTTTAATAGTGGGTTTGTTATAAAGATTTAAAGTTTAGTAATCCATTAAAATCTGTTAAGCTTGTTAGAGAGGTAAAATAAATGAGCCCTTCTGGAACAGACTTTGATCCTTATGAAGCTTTAGGCTTACCGCATGGTGCCTCTATAAAAGCGGTAAGATCAGCATATAAGTTGTTGGTAAAAGCTTACCATCCAGACATTCATCCAGAAAATAAAATATTCGCAGAAGAGCGTTTGATTGAAATACGAGAAGCTTTCAAAAGTCTCACCGATCACAAATTTAAGCTTGAGTTTGATAAACAGTTGTCGAACGATCAGTCAGGAAAAAATAGTCAAGAGTACAATCCCAAAAGAAGTTATTACGAAAGTCAAATTTTAGATAAAATATTGGAAGATGAGTGGACCTTTGCCTCTGAATTTCACCCTGAATTAGTAACTTATAGAAATCATCTTAACGAATTAGATTCAAATTTAGCTGTGGTATTTAAATCGTTAATTGTAACAGAAAAGCTTTTCACAAAGGGAGAACAGATAGCAAAAAACTTAGAGGTACAGTTTTTGAAATCCAAATTTGGTGATGATCATGAGTTGATGAGAATTGCTAAGAAAGCTATCTTGGCCGGTGAAATAGAATTTGCAATGAAATTAAACAAAGCCGTGCGCATACTTGGGATTGGGTCAAAAAATCAAATTTTGTATAAGCTCGCTAACGATCATCCAGTCTTTGGAAATCAAGTTTTGAAACACTTTCTGCCGTCTATCTATTTGAAAAAGATGAAAGATTTCTACGAGAAAAGAGAGTTAGCCGTGGTGTCTCTTTTCCTACTAACTTTTGCCACCATAGTGTTTTTTGATTTGCTCAAATAATCTAGTTCGCGCCACACTGTTTTTTTCACAAACTTCTCGACATGAATTTTACTGTTCAAACTTTCGGTACTATCAAAGCCAAAAATATACAACTGGGATACGGCACGTTTGCCAAATATTATTTCTTGAAATTTAAATTCTAAGCTCCTATTCCCGCAGGAATTATAAGGCCCCACTCTATTAGAATGGAGCCTTGGTTATTTATTTGGCATATTTTAAAATTTTTATTTTTCTGCCTTACTTATGTTTAGCCTCAAAACTTCCGCACCAATCCTTGGACTTTACTACTGGCCAAAAGGCTATTTTGTCTTGGGTGGAAGCGCTGGGTGGATTAATCCTACAATCCCCAGAAACGGCTTCAGAATTGACTTGAACGTCTTGACGTCCAAAATAAGCACAATGATTACAAGCCTGTGTCATCTTCTATCTCCTCAGACATTATCTATCAATTGAGTATGGCTGGCTTAAGCTGGCTAACTCTTGCCTTTGTATTTAGAATTATTCTAAGGAAGTCAATAAAAATAAATAAAAACATATACTTGATAGTTTTTCTCAGGTATCTTGGATCTCAATTTAAGGGGAGAATAGCAATTCAATTCATACGTTGATTTAAGGGCAAAAAGTATTTTAAAGGTTACTCGCTTTATAATGCCTGAAGGTCAAAGCCTAAAAAATTTAACAAGGCTAAAGGGGACAGTAGTGGATTGTTTCTGCCTTGTTCATTAATCAATTTTTGAGAAGAGATCTTGTCAATCAATAGGATATTTTTTTTCCAAAATTAAATACTTCTACATCTGTTATTTTGGGGCAAGAGAATAAAGAGAGGAAAAAGATTAATAAAACCCAAGCTAAAAAATTAAATTCAACAACACTTTTGAGAAATTGAGTTATAATACGAGTAACTGTATTCTTAAATGAACTCGATGCTAGCAAGCCTTTTCGCATAACAAGCTAGAAAATGATAAAGTCAAACGAATTCAAGAATTTAGTACATATCTGTTTGCCTTATATGCTAAAGAACTTCTTTATAAATTATAGCTTTAGTAATATGATAGGTCCGATTGAGTTAGATGATAGCCGCCGCCATTCTAAAAATTAAAGGTGGAATGCTGTCTTTAAGTTTAAAACTAATTTCTCTGAAAGCAACTAGAAGCAAAATAGATGATAATATTGGATTAATAATTTACGAAATTTCTAAACAACCAAATCTCAAACCTAAAATAAATTATTACGAGAACCGCAGTTAACAATTTTAAGAATTGTATTGCTGTCAAGAAAAGGAGACGAATAGTGCGGTGGATGAAAACAATTAGGTTTAAGCCAAAACCAGAGTGCCTCGATGCCTTTCTTAGCGAGTATCATTTAGCGACGGAAAAAGCTCTGGAAAAGGGCTCAATCGACTCATATTTCACAGCAATTATTGAAGAGGAAGTCGTTTACGTTGGTATTTTTAATAAGAAAGAAACATCTGAGAATATCCTGGGGAAAGGGCTTGATTGGTTAGAAAAATACAGAGGCATGCTTCTGCCTTACTCTGAGACCAATGAACTTGCTTTGGTAGAAGACGGTTCAATCGTGGATGAAGTTAAAATATAGCTTTCTTACCAGTTTGTAAAAAAAATTGGAATTGCAGATTTTTCTGATTTTGGAAAAAGTCTACATATTTCAGAAAGTGGGTTTAAGGCAGTTTAGGATTTTAAAATTTTAAAAGTGCTTTGAGGCGGGGATAAATGAACAAATTATTCATAATATATGCATCTGAAATGGGTAATGCAGAGAATGTGGCAGATAATCTTTCACTCTTAGCAGAACAAAAAGGAATAGATGTAAGCATCTCAGAAATGAACGATGTTTCTATTGCTGAATTGCAAAATATTGGAAAAGCTCTGTTTGTGACGAGTTCGACAGGAGATGGTGATTTTCCTATGATCGGAGAAGACTTTTGGGAAGAGCTAAAAAACTCCACAATCAGGCTTGAAAATTTACGTTACAGCGTTTGTGCGCTTGGCGATCGCTCCTACTTTACTTTTTGTGGTGCAGGTAGAAAGTTGGACGAAAGACTAGAAGAGTTAGGTGCCATTAGGGTGCATGACAGACAAGAGTGCGATAGAACCACTGACGGTTGGGAAAACTGGGCGGAAATCGCTCTGTTTAATTTGGGATACGTTACTTAACATTAAATTTATTTTGCCTTAGTAACCTCCGACACTTATCTTTGCCTTTTTTCTTAAATGCCAATCTTTACACAAGATAATAGACCCTATCTGAGAGTATCAGTTTCTGTGCTGTGCCATTCGGTAAAAAGAATAGCTTCCCATCCTATACTTCCCTTAATCTAGCTTATACAGCTATTTGGCATTGTGGAACGGGATACTCTTTGAGTTATTCTCGGGTTTCTACTATATGCATAAAGAAACTAAAGATGCCAAAGCCCATTAGGTAATTCTTTCAAAGGTAACTTGGCTTTCCATTCCTTCGGACACTAGATTACGTGCAAATTAATGGAGTTAATACCGTGATCTGGAGGAACTAGCGGCATCTTCGTAAAGTATTTTACGTTTTAGCTCTGCATCTGATTTACACAATGCAAAGTCATCCTCGTGCAAACGGCCATTAGGCGCTTTAGATACATTAAAGTTTTTATATCTATCTTCACCAGCCACGTGCGCAACGAGCGCTTTTTCGCCGCTATTTTGACGCATTGATGTTTTAATGTAACGGATGGCGCTTCCAATCCTGCGGTCCGAAGTGGTATTTGGGCCAGAAGCGTGAAATAAGTGTCCGTGATGCATGGAAGCTTGTCCCGCCCTGAGTTCAATAGCTACGCTGTCATTTTCGTCAACGTCTACAGCTATTTCTTGACCACGGGTGAGTAGATTGTTTTTGTCAAAAGTGTCAACGTGTTCAATCTGCCGTTCCTTATGACTCCCAGGGACAAATTTCATACACCCGCTCGCCACGTTTGCATTTGATAATGCTACCCAACAGGTTGTTTCTTCTGCATCATCGAGACCCCAATATGTTAAATCTTGATGCCAGGAAACTATTTTTGGCGATTTAGGTTCCTTGATGAATAATGCAGCGCTCCAGACTAGAAGGTCTGGTCCAAGAACCGCTTCTGCAGCTTTAACCAGTTCTGGTTTACGAATTAGTTCATCAAAAGATGGTAGAAGCCGATCTGGATAAGACTTAAGCAAAGCTAGTTTCTCTGGATAATCACTTAATTCGTCTTCTGCTTTTTCGAAGTCAGTTCTTACAAATCTGACCTCATCAGCGCTTAGAACTTCTATTGGAAATACAAATCCGTCTTTTGAATACTTTTCCCGTGTCTGTTCAGTTTTAATGGCAGTGTGGTCTTTAATCATAAATACACTCCATACTTTGCAGTTTTACTTCATTAATATGCGACAAGTGTTTTTGGCGGTAAGTCAGCAAGTTTCTTGCTCGCTATTCTTATTCTAATTTATTACCCAGTAAATTTCTAACTATTTCCGCATATCAAATCGAAGTCGTAACGTCTGGAGACATTTCGAGGTGAACAAAAATAAGCTTAATTAACATCTGAAAACCTTTAATTAAGAAGGCATTGTTATCATTCACGATTTGCTGTTCTTTAATTAGTTGGTCAGTGAATTCCAGTTTGTGTAATTCAAGTTTACGTGTACTAGAATGACTTGCAAGTCTCCCTCCTTAAAGGTTGCTTACTAAGTTCATTACTGTGACAGGGTACATTATATTTTTTTAGCATAGTTGCACGGAAGGCGCACTAGGGCGTGTGATTGAATAAAAATGGTTAGTGTAACACAGAGGATTAAAAGTTTAATATTTCTTGCTAAAAAAGCTCTTATGAAAAATATTAAATATTAAATGCTAGGCATGTTTACAGTCGAATTAAGTACGCTGTATTATGTTATTTCTATCCAACTCTTTTACGTTTTTTATTCCCATTAATTTCATATCACGTTCTATCTCCGTTTTTATTTGGTTGAGTGCTCTTTCTACACCAACTTGACCTGCAGCTGCTAATGCAAACAAATAATAACGGCCGATTGAGCAGCATTTCGCCCCCATAGATAACGCTTTTAGGATGTGTGTGCCGCGCTGAATGCCACCTTCACAAATGATGTCAAGTTTATCGCCGACCGCGTCACAAATTCGTGCTAACTGATCAAAGGGTGCTCGAGATCCATCCAACTGTCGACCTCCGTGGTTTGAAACCATTATTCCAGTGCACCCAATGTCAACTGCTCTTTTGGCATCTTCTACACTCATAATCCCTTTGAGTGCAAACTGTCCGTCCCACTGCTTACATAACTTTTCAGCGTCCTTCCAATTCATAGATTGGTCTAGCATCGTAGAAAAATATTCCCCTACAGAAATCGACAAATTTGTACCCTGT
>MDTB01027442.1_pt1 | contig 13166 bp, 18 predicted proteins | sample 811161 | NCBI WGS metagenome assembly MDTB01 (sample SAMN05326650, study PRJNA326480) | marine metagenome | isolation source: seawater | place: Mediterranean Sea | collected 2009 | reverse complement strand
ACGTGACTCCGTGATTACTTTTTCTAGATTTACTTTAGTGTTCAACCAATTGTTCATGATGTACAGGTCAACTGCTATGTGATCTTCTAAAACCCTTACTTGTTTTTTGTTGGGTGTTTCTTTTCTTCTGGTGTGTGGTATCGCACTCATGGGTAATAGTTCTACTTCTTTCTTGTAATATTTACTCAGATGCAACAACCAATACCATTGTGGTATCCAATGTCTGTCTGTCAGTCCTTCTATCTGTATCTTGTCTACAACTGCTTCTGGCTCTAGGTCATTGAGTTGTGCGTATTTGTTTACACCGCTAACAAATCTAGATACCGGATGTCTGAGATATATTTTGAGATTGCCTATATCCTTAATCTGTTCGTTAAACTTGCTTTCTTCTTTTGCTCTTTTAAATCCATCCCAGCCGTTCTTGAATATGGGATATATCCAGTCATCTCCCATTCTTATAACTTCACAATCTGTGTTTAGTATGTTGTTTAGGTCCATGCTGTGTATTCCTTTAACACACTGCTCACGTACTGGTCAACGTCCATTCCTCCCTTTCCTTGTGTGTTGATCAGTCCCGGACGTATAAGTTCCATCTTTATGTTGCTGGCCTGGGAATTGAGTTGTTTGTGTGCAAGTTCCAATGCCATTTTTTGATTGCGATATTGCATTGACTCACGCATGGACAGTCCATCAATTTCATGATCCTCTGTGTTCTCACATACCCTTGTGGACACGTTCCAGATGTGATGTACTTCCTTGTCCTCCTGCCACCTATGCCAGACTTCGAACAGAAGTTCAGTCTGTGCGTAAAAACTTATTGCATTGTTGATAAAGAAATCACAAGGTTCTATTATGGAGGCCGTGTGGGCCGTCCTTCTTATGTTCTCACCGTCACTTCTAGAAATACCAACTATCTCGTGGCCTTTGTCGTGCAGTTGTTTGGCAAATGCTTTACCAATTCCTTTTGTGTGTCCTGTTATAGCAATCTTCATTGTGAATATTTACTGTGTGATCACTCCGGTTGAATAAATTCTCTCAACACCTTGTTGGGTTTGAACCAAGCATACACATGATCCTGCCTTGCGACCACATCACACATGGCCTTGAATTCCTCAGTGTCAGGAACTTTCTTTTTGGAAAAGTCTCCAAATGTCTGCCAGTCCTCTATGGGATTGAAAATCACTTCTGCGTCAACGCTCCTTGCAAGGTCCGCCATCAGTGGCATCTCCTTCCAGTTGTCGGCCTGCACCACCATGTGCAACTGGAACACAAAGTCATAATGGTGTGACAGTTCTTGTATGTGTCTTAAATTCTGATTGATCTTGTCCCAACTGCCACCCAGTCTCAGTTTCTCGTAGGTGTCTTTCGTGGCACCGTCTATGCTGACAGCCAGTATGCTCATCCTTTTGAATATGTGTGGAATCCTGTTGCTCAGTTGTTTCACAAGCAGTCCGTTGGTCTGCATGGTGTACTCCAGGTATTCTGAATCATAGTCGGCCATCTTTTTCATGAAGTGTCGATACACCAGGCTCGCGAAAGGGTCTCCGTCTGATCCTATGTGTACACGCAGGCTGTTCTTCTTCTCGATACGTTTGTCTATGTAGTCGAGAACTTTGTTGACCAACTTCTTACGCATATCAAACTGGGCACCCGACGTGTGCAGTATTGGATCCACCCTACAACTGGGGCACCTGAGGTTGCAACTCTCGTCCATGGCCAGTCTTATGTGCCTGATCAGTGTCCGTGGTGGCCTGTTCCAAGCACTGCGCCTGGTCAGTATTTCTGTGTCCTTGAGGTATGAACACTGCTTGTTGTTGCAGTACCTATAACTGCCATCTGATATGCTGTCACGCAGTTCTCCCGCGGTGGCACTCTCAAACAGTTCATCCAAGGGTTTGACCTGCAGGTTGCCTATGCTCTGTGGCAACCATGACGTACACTCACAGGCATACACACTGCCGTTCTTGTCTATCAGCACTGTGTCAAAGGGCCTGGGACAACGCACACCTAGGTTGAGATTCTTTTGTGTGTCGATGCCGTACTGTTCAAACAGTCTTTTGTTGATCATATGGAGTATTTAAAGGTATGCAAGGTGTGTCAAAAACTTTACCAGATTTTACATATTTAGGTTGCAATTACCAATAAATATGCGTTACAATCCGAAGCGGTCATCGGCCGGTGATCGCGATTTAATCAATACTATAAAAGGAGAAATATGATTAAAATAACAAAGAAAAAAGTAGGCCTAGGTGTGGCTATTATTATAGCACTAGGAGTACTAGGGTGGGTGTTACAACCTGCTCCAGCAGAGGCGGCAGATGTGGATTTCACGTTTGGTGCTGAAAAGAAAATGAATGCAAACACAAACAAGATGTATTTGGATTCATCAGTTGATTTACCGTTAGGAATAAGTGGTACATCAGGAATTAATTACTCAGTAGAAAATAACTTAGACGCTACGTTTGATTCTTTTGAACTGGACTTCTCAAAAGGTTTAAACGATAGATTATCAGTTTACAGTCAATCAGATTTCGACTTAAATCTGGATCATACTGACACAACAGTTGGATTTAAAGTCAAGTTCTAACACAATAACAAACGTTAAGGCGGTCAGTTCAAAGAAGGGCAGGCCGTCTTACGCAATTTTACGCTTTCGCTTTTTCTAGAATTTACGCATTTGGTAAAAAAACGCTTTCGCTCCGCTTGTTTAAATACGTGCATGAAAGTCGCAATAATAACAGACTCAGCAAACACAGGATATTATCTCAATAAGTTACAATCATTTGCAAAGGGCATTGATGACGAAGTAGTTGAGAGGAAAAGCCACCAACACATAGATTATGATGTCGCCGTAATATACGGAAGTTACAAGACAGATCGCAAACGTCATCAACACAAAGGCAAAGGCATTATCATAAACAGTGGCATACCTTATGTACAACTAGAAACACAATTAATAGGAAGATCCATTACTACCCACGAGCATGATGAATTTAGAGTTGGTGTAAATGGTTTTCTATGGGACGATGCAGGTTGGGGATTCGATCACACAGATCCCGAAAGATACAAAACAGTCTTTACAAGAAACAATTATGATATAGATCAAAAATGGAAGACATCCGGAGAACATATATTATTGTGTATGCAGAAAGTCGGAGATGCAAGTTTACGAGGCATTGACATATTTGAATGGACTAGGAACACCATACACGAAATTAGAAAATACACAGACAGGAAGATAGTTGTGAGACCGCACCCGTTGTACAGAAAAAAAGTTCAGCACAGAGAATTACAAGACGAGTGTAGTAAACTTCCAGCAGTTGAGTGGAGGAACACTAATCTCAACACAGGAGAATTTCAACCGATAGAAAAAGATGTTGGCGATGCTTGGTGTACAGTAACATATACAAGCGGAACAGGAATAGACGCTGTGCTTTCAGGTACTCCTAATATTGCTTGTAACTCAGGAAGTATGGTATATGAAGTAAGTTCGAAAGAATTATCAAAAGTAGAAAATCCTTACAGAGGAGATAGAATAGAATGGATGAAAAAAATATCAATGTGCCAATGGAACACAGAAGAATTTGAAAACGGCGAATGTTGGAATCATATAAGGAAGACAATAAATGAAACATCTAAGTAACGGTTGTAGTTTTAGTACCAAGAAAGTTTTTGACAGTTGCCATCAACACCTAGGAAAACTTTTAGATCTAGATGAAACAATTAACTTGGCAAAAGGTGGTAGAGGCAATGACAGAATAGTGAATACAACTATCAATTGGTTCCTTGCTAATCCTGAAAGAATGAAAGATACATTTGTTAGTATAGGATGGAGCAGTACACATCGTTGGGATTATGTTTCTGGTTTTCAAACACCAAAAGAGAAGCAGGGAGGAATCAAGGGAGAACTTCTTAAATTTTCTTACCAATGGGCAACATGGTCGGTATGGCAACATGATTGGTTAGCACGTGATAAAGATATAGATCATGAATTAAATGGTGTAGTAAGATTGTATCAGCATATACTGACACTACAAAACTTTTTTAAATTACATAGCATACCTTATGTAATGTATCATGCATTGACAAACGATACACCTACCGATTCTGTAAACGGTAAGGCAAGACCCGATTTAAAATTATGGTATGACGCAATTGACAAAAAACATTTCTATAACTTTGATAGCAGTGAGTTTGTAAAAGAAAATATAAAAATGCAACAACAAAATAGATCAAGCGAAACACACAAAGTAGAAGTTGCAAACAAAGACTATGTGCAAAGTCACTTTGAATATTGTGCTATGACTGGTTATGTTAAGTCAGCAAATGATGGACACCCCAATCAAACAGGTCATCATCATTGGGGACAACGACTTTGTAATTTTGTTAAGGATAAAAAACTTTTATCTAGAAGAGGACTCTAAAAGCAACTTGATTCATTGAAGTCCTAGCAACAGGACTAACCTCTCGTTTAAATTCAAATTGCCATTCCATCAATGCTTTCCATTCGTGTTGTGCCCACGTGTTCATTTTTTGCATTAATCTAAAGTTAATTAGTTCATCAAAAACTATTAGTGTACCTGGTACTATTCTGTCATTTAATTTTGTTAGTACAGTTTTAGCAGAACTATACAAGTCGCTATCAATATGCAAGTAAGAAATCCAATCGTTGTTTTGTTCTTTCCATGGATCTATAGTATCCTCAAACCAACCTTTATATAGTTTTACATTGGAACTGAACTTAGGCATAGGAACACTCATCTCACCTTTTTTCCATACCTGGGCACCTGTATTCCATTCTTCAGGCAGGCCTTCCCAACTATCGAACCCGTGTATGACTTGATTAGGTTTTTTATCAAGTGTCCATTGTATAGTTTGTCCTTCTCTGACTCCAAACTCTAGCCAAGCACCACCTAGATAAACTAATTGTATTACTTCCTGTTGCCATTTTTTTCTAGTGTCAAGTAACTTTATTTTCTCATTGCCAACAGTGATTGGATCGAGATCAATAATATCTTCCAATAATTGTTTAGAATATTTTCCTGTTATTTCTTTTAATAACCGTTCTTTGATTTCTTCAGGTGTTTTTATAAGTCTAGCCGTTCCCATTTATTGCTCTCTTTAACTTTGCAATATCGTCGTGCATAGTTGTATTCACAAGTATTTCGTACAACCACTTATCTCTTTCTTTAATTTTGTTTGTCCTAGTTCTCATGGCAGTTTCGTCCATTATCTTCTTCTCTAAAATATCTATGTCGTCTCTGTATTCTAAAGTACCCGAATCAATTGCTAGTTTCATGGTGTATGTGTCTACGTACCAATGCCAAAAATATGGAGGGTAGTGCCATCCTAGTGCTTTGTACCATTCTCTTGTGACAACAGGTTGATGTCCGCTATATCTAAAATCTTCACTGTACTTTAGTTTATCAAACCAAAAGTTCATTGCATATACTCCGTGCTCGTGTCCTCTTCTGGTTTCTCTCATTTTTTCGTCCCAACCTTGTGTCTTGAATTGTATTTCGTCTCCTGAAATCATAGAAAGATCAGCATCTACAGATGCACATATCTTGTTCCAACTTTGAACAGTGCTTTGATCAGGTCCTGTTTCAACAATTAGATTGCCCTCATATTTTTTAAGTAATGGTTCGAATTCTATGTTGTATTGTTCTAAACTATCGTCATCGTCGTTGATATAATATTTTATTATTACGTTATCAGGATCTTTGGCAGTGTCAAACGCAGTTCTGCACAAACGTTCAGGTAGACTGATGTCTCTACCTTTCCACATTATTCTTGCTCTACCTCTGCTTGGAACTGCTATACAAATCTTCATTTTGTCAATGTATCAAAGACTGCTTCGACCATAGTTGAAAAGCCTGTCTCTCTTTCTTGACTAGACATTGTTTTATTTTCAAATTGAACCCCGGGAACATAACCAATCTCGGTCATCTCTCCTTTAGTCACTCCAGTTTTTTGCATATGGTCTGAAACTGTGTTTACTGAAAATGCTTTCTTTTTATATTGATTTGCTATTGTGTACAATGCATAGGTTTCCATTTCAACAGCCAGCGTTGCGACCTTTTGATGCCCTTTCCACCAATTTTCATCTTGCTGATAGAAATCATCATTTGAAACAATAGTACCTACGTGAGCGTTCGGACACACCTCAGTAAATTTTTTTAGTAGATCCCAATCTGCAGAAGGACTGTATTGAACTCCTTGTACAAGTGCTCTTCGCCATTCTGTTGAGGCAGTAGTTGCCGCAACTATATCTCCTGTTTGAACGTGTTCTGCTATTCCTCCACAACTACCTACACGTATAATAGTTTCAACTCCGTAAAATTTAAAAAGTTCGTGAATGTATATTGAGTTGGAAGGCATACCCATACCACCTCCTTGCACAGATATAGGAATCCATTTGTCGTTCCAATTTAGGTTACCTGTGAATCCCAACATACCTCTGACACCATTTACTTGTTTGCTGTCCTCGAGATATTTGTCTGCAATCCATTTTGCTCTTAACGGATCCCCTGGCATCAAAACTATTTTTGCATAATCACCTGGTTTTGCTTCAATGTGCGGCGTCATATAATTCCCTCCAATTTTTTACACGTGGCAATGTTGTTTCTGATCTGTTGTATGGCCAATCCATTACAAAAGTGTTAAGTCCTATCTCTGCACCTTGCAAAGCATAATCGACTCTATCTTCAACCCAGATGTAATCTTTGCCTTCATATTTTTCTTTTAATATTTCTCTCTTAGGTTTTGTAAAGTCTCCAGCACAATAGATAAAATCAAATACATCACCAAATAAATGAACCAAGTTGGCGTGTCTTAGTTTGTGTGCGAACTTGTCTTTGCCTATCATTGTTATGACATCAAAACGCCATCCTTCTCTGGCAAACCTGGTTACATATTCCACACTATCTTTGTATGCTGGAATGAATCCTAGTGCACCAGTTTCGTTAAATTTGTGTACCTGTTCTAACGCATCGGCTTCTGGTATACCGTATCTCTTTGACTGTTCAAAATATTGATCTGTGTTTGGTAGCCTAACGTATCCTTGCTCTCTCATATATACATCGAAAGCAAAACACCAGTCTAGCAATACACCATCACAATCGCTTATTATCTTCTTCATAACTTAATAACAACCTTCTTATTTCTGACCATGTACCTAAATCAACGTAGTCGTCGACTTCTATTGCTTTAGATCCATATATTGGTGTGTCTTGAATTTCTTTTGGATCTACACTCTGTCGCAAGGTTGATTTCTCCATGAATTCAATGCAACTGTTAAATGTTCTTCTTCTAAATGCAAACGCACACCAGAAAGCATTGTAGTATTGTATATAATTTTTTGGCTTATCGCAATAGTTAATAACCATCTCTTCACCATTTATTTCCAATGCACCTTTTGTTTTAAGCACTTCTTCCGAACTTTCTTTTTTGTACAAGAAAGTAAATCCTGTCTCGGTCAGTGCTTCTTTTACTAATGTGTATAAATCTTTTTCATTTTTTAATTTCATTATAGTATCTGGCAATAACACCAAGTTATACTCTCCAAACAGAGGCTTTGCACTTTTTATTGCACCTGTATACTCGTGCTCATTTGGATTTTGATATATGAATGAAATATTAAATCTGTCTTTGTATTTTGCAAGATAAGATAACAGTTCGGGTTTGTGTTCGTTGATCACTACAACAAATTCTACATCTTTTCTCCCGTAGTCTCTGAAGAAGTTGAAGCAGTTATCTATTAGTGCATGATCCTTATCGAGCCTTAGTATCTCCTTAGGATAGGGTAAATTGAGTCTTGTGCCTTTGCCGGCCGCTGGTAATATTACTGTGAGATTGCTCATGTAATATTAGTTATTCGGAAATATATTTTATTGATCTTCGTCTGAATGTAGTTCATTTAACAGTTGTCTTAGTTTGCCACCCTCGACTGTGCTTTTTACTTTGCCCACTGTATCGCCCTTTGTAGGATCGGGCACTTCTGATCTTGCATCTTTTGGCGTTCCTGGGGACACTTTAGATGTCTGCTTCAGTGAACTATATATTGAACTCTTTTGCTTGTCGTCTTGTCTGTATCCTTCTTCTTCTGCTAGATCTCTAATTCTTAGACTGTCTATATCAAACTCTAAGTCAACTTTTTGTCCTACTCCAGAACTACTTCTAGTTTTCATGAATTGTATCTGATATCTTCCTCGTTCTTTCATTGCTCTACTTGTGAATATACCAATAACGTTGTCAGCAGTTTGTATCTTACTCAATCCACCTGCGATGTGCGAGTGATCGAACTCTATCTCTTCAACACTTGCTCTGTTCAACTGTGACGCCGTTGCCAACAACATCTGAGACTCTACAGCAAAATTTCTTAGTTCTTCAGACACATACTTGTCTTTGATAAACAAGTCTGCTGGACTAATACGTTTGCTTTTTGGCATCATTAGATCCAAGTAATCAATCAATATGCAATCTATCTTTTTCTTTGTTTTTAATTCTAATTCTTTGATGTAAGTTTTTACATCTAGTATTGTGTTGCCACTTGGCAAGTATTTGATGTATAACTCTCCGGATTTTTTCTTCAACATCTTGACTTTCATCTCAACATTATCTATTTCAGGGAATACTTTCTTTGTTGGAATGTTAGTCATCATGGCGTCTAATCTCATTGCCGTAAGTTCTTCACTTAATTCAAATGTAATGTAAACTGTGTTCAAGCCAGCGGTTGCCCAGTTAACTGCGAGATTCTGTAAGAATAAACTTTTACCTGCTCCTGATCCACCTGCAAAAATATTCAACTCTCCTCGATTAAATCCACCAAACAATTTCTTGTCGATGTTCGGCCAACCTGTGCTGACTTGTCCATTGGAGTTTTTAAGTCTCTCCAATCTACTCTTTGGGTCGTCAAAGTAGTCTGTACCAAGATCTCTAGTCAAACCAACACCTACTGCCTCCTTGACCATGTCTTCAACAGGAGCGTAGTCACCTTTTTCTAGTAAGTCTGCTGATTGTAAAATGGCACGTTCCAGTGCCTTGTGTCTTGAAAATGTTTCGAACTCATCCAGCAACCAATTGAAATGTGCTGGGTCTAAGTCTTTTGCTTCTTTTAATTTTATATCATGTGATGCATTTACTTGTTCTACCTCTGGCATCACTTTGTACTCTTCCATGTAATCCTTGATGAACTTTGCAATAGGTTGCAACTTACGATCAAACGATTCAGGCTTGAATATATTCTGTGCCCTAGCAAACGATTCTGCGTCCGCCATCAACATCTCAATATATAATTTTTGTACGTCGAATGTGTATTCGGCCATTATATTCCTTTATACTTTTTCCATAGTGTATGTAGTATGTAAAACCATACGCCGTTAATACTTGGCTCAATAAGTGCCACTGCACCCGCCTCCCATAAACTAGCACCAGTCAACCATGTTACAACTGCCATTGCAATACATATGTGTCCTAGTGTGTACGCTACTGCCAGACCAAAACTTGATCCTGTTAATAATTTTTTAATTGCTCCTTGTATGCCATGTGTAAATTCTGTCATAAACAATTACCGTCACCCCCTTTATCCATACATCTTTCTTTTTAAGTCTATTTTTAGTTTGCTCTTCTCTGTTGTTTTTAATATGGATTGTATCGTAAACAATCTTCCATATTGTAACACAGCATCCGCCACATCGTCAACTCCTTCTGCCCATTCTGGAAAAGCAACTGACCAACCAAATTCTATTGCTTGGTTAATAAGTTTTTCTCCTGGCGCATCTCTGTCAGGAACTACAATTACTTGTCTGTTTAGATTATCTATCAACTCTCGTTGTGTGTCGTTTATCTCTGACCCTAGTATGCTTACTCCAGAAACGGTAATAGCATCGAATGGTCCTTCTGTTACCAATACAAACTTCCTTGACCAATCCTGTGCGTCCATGTTGAACACATATCCAGGTTGTACATCTGTGTAGTATTTGACTTTTTTACTATCATCAAATATCCTTCCTGTGAATCCTACAACATCTCCTCTCCAGTAAAAAGGAATCAACAATCTCTTATCAACGTCCCAATTCATGTCAGGAGAATACATGAAGTCATACCAGTCAGGTCCAATTCCTCTCTTCTTCAAGTAGTCTAGTAATCCATTTATCTTATCCCACTGTGGCTTTGTTAGATCGTTGGCCACAAATTTTTCTAACCATACTCCAAGGTTGTGTGAGTTCTTTGGAAGTTTCTTGTGTGTAAAGTTTACAAATTTTTTCTTTTCGTATTTGAGGTCTCCCTCTTCGTGCCTCATGGCCTCAATGGCTAATTTTTTAATAGTGTCGTCTGGTATGTTCAAGTATCCCATGAACGTTCTCATCTTGTGATTTAGTCTACGACCTATTACATATGATGCCTTGAATCCACAATTGAAACAGTGATAAGACAGTGTTCCATCTGCACTTGTCATGACTCCGCCACGTTTCTTCTTGTCTGCTGTTTCACCATTGTGTATACAACAAGGAGCATTGAAAGAAATCCACCCACTAGGAGTTTTTTTCTTGCCGCTAGGTAGAGACGTCAGAATTGTATTCTGGATCAGGTTCATACTTTATATTTTAATGTCTATAAAGTATTTTGTCAATCTTTCCTGTGTTACCAGAATCATTATCCCAACTAAATCTTACGTATTGGTAAACTCCGGTGAAGTTGAAGTCTCTTACACCAGAACTGCTGGTAAATTGATGTGTGATTACCGAGTCATCCAAAGTTATATCAAACCAATTGGTTGATCCGGAAATGGTTTTATCCATTGTTCCTTGTACTCTAAAACTACCAGTGAATCCACCTTGCGTGTACACTGCGATAGTATGTAATGCTTTGTTGTTGTTAAGTCCAGGCTTGGCATCTACCGCCGCTGAAGTCTTGGCCAATGGTCCGCCTGATGCTGTGAAAATTGAAATGCTTGAACTATCAATTACTGTTGGATATGCTCCATCGATCAGTTCAAGTGTACCTGCCGCATTATAGCCTGTGTCCGAATATGTTATTATTGAACTGCCATCGTCCTTGTTTTCTTTCACAGAATAATTGTAAAATTTTGCATCAAGACCAAGTAAATCCCCGGCGCTTATATCAACCGAGGCAGTTCCTTTTGTTGAAAATGTTGATCCATCATCAAGTACCTTGAGTGTTTTTGTGAGAACTGTCTTGTGCGATTGTGTATCAATAATGTTAAATTCGTAGGTTTTTCCCACAATGTCCTGTGCTTTTTGATCCTCGTTTTTGAACGAGAATGATATGGGGTTGCTAACGCCTCTATACACAGTTATACGTCTATCGTACACTTTTGAGTTCCTTCCGTGATAACCAGTTATATAGGCTATTACCAAATTGTTTATTAAATACCGTTGTACTGTTTGCATAATACATATTTAACAGTATTTATGGATATAGGATGAATGAAATTTTTAAAACACTAAAAGACAAGTTTCCGTTTTTAACCCTGATACGAAAGGGTGATTTGGAGTTTGTTGGTATAATTCAAAATCAAGACCCAACCGTGGTAAGTTTTTATGACTATGGAAGATTGATGCAACCACAGGACAAGATGAGATTCTTGAAGTGTGGATCAATTTGGTGGGAAGAATCAAACCGTAAGATACCAATCAACATATTTTTAAAAGGCGAGTTTAGATACTTTAGGACAACACTGGTATCTCTTGCTTCTAAAGATGTTGAGATAGTACACGGACCAACAGTCAAATTATCTGAAATTTCGAAGAAACGGGTAAAAAGAAGAACTATTCAATTGGTAAGACGCCCTACTTAATCTTTAGTACGTGATGTACAATTAATCCCCATTACTCTTTCTACATATTCAGTCAAAGGATTATCTTTCTGATAACCACAGTATTCGCTACGTGAATTATTATGGGTGGGTTTTTTACTAATTTTTTTGGATTTTTTCTTTTTACTTTTTTGATGGTGCATCAAAACTATATTTAGCACGTGACATCAAATTCATCTGTACAACAATAGCCTGAGCATATGCAACTGCGTGTGATTTCTTAAAGAAGTAACTGCCATCAGTTGGTTTAACCCAAACATCTGCTAGAATATCAATCCAGTCTTTGTGCATAAGATGTCTCTTGGCTGGCCTTATTATGGCTAACACAGCCGCGAGTTGTTCTATATTCTTTGGCTCTAGTTTTTTAACAATGTCATAATGTCCATTCAAATGGAATAACTTATCAACCGCCTCTTTATCTAAAAGCATATCCCAGTCAGGCTCTTGTATCATTAGTTCAACTAGATCTTGCTCTGATTTAACATCTTTGTATACACTTACATTAAGACAGTCAATTTTAAAATATCCTCTGTCCTCTGCTTCTTTGTAATCTAAACTTGCCCAATCATTTATCGGGTCACTTGGCACAGCATGAAAGTAAACACCTGTCTTGTGTTTTTCAACGTTACCTTCTTTGATCATGCTGGCAGGAGTATGTTTGAATAACTTCAATACTCCGTCTCTATCAAAAAAGTCTATGTCTACATCAGGCATTATAGTTCCTCTGCTATTCCTAATACTTCAGCACCAATTAATAATATTCCAGCCATTAAAAAGTTTCCTGTAATTAAAAAGCCACCAGCACCAATACGTACTGCACTTTTTACTAAACTGATATAAAAATGTTTCTTGCTTATGTCTACTGGTTCAGGCATTATAATGTTCCTTGTAAAAAATTTAAAAGCAGTGCAAGTAGATATATAAATCCACCAATACTTGCAATACCGAGTAAATTTTTTTTAGTTAAAAATTTTCTTAGATAATACATTAAAGTTTGAACTCCTCAAAAGTTATTTTGCCACTAGGATATTTCCAGGTGCCGTCGGTGTTGTAATGATCAGGATGTTCTCCTGTCTCTTTGAACTTGTTGATAGTTTTTGTCAAACTATGCCCTTCTTCGTTCTTCATGGACATAAATTTATTTAATACAAAATTTAAAGGATCTTTCTTGTACAGTTCTATAGCAAGATAGTCTATCACTTTCTCGTCCATTGATGTTTTTAAATGTTTGCCCATTAGTGCATACTTCCTTTCCCTTTTTGGTTGTGTTTGATCAATTTGTTACGTGAACCTGGCTGTAACACTTCCAACACGTCAAGCAATTTTT
>MDTB01191649.1_pt1 | contig 13167 bp, 10 predicted proteins | sample 811161 | NCBI WGS metagenome assembly MDTB01 (sample SAMN05326650, study PRJNA326480) | marine metagenome | isolation source: seawater | place: Mediterranean Sea | collected 2009 | reverse complement strand
TATGATGATGCAGGATGATTTGATTAATGATTGTTTTGCTTTGCCGCAGGGGATTTCTTGGACTCCCGTGGATGAAGCATTGAGAACGTTAAGGAACGGACTTTCTTGTTTGGCTAAAAGTGAGAGTGTTTTAGTTTCTGATTGTGATGGTAGAATACTATCAGAGGCAGTTTATGCAAAAAACTCAAATCCACCAAATAGTAACGCTGCGGTAGATGGGTATGGTTTTTGTGGAGGAGTCCTAAGCGAAAATAAAAAATTTAAAATATTTGACGGCAGAGTTGCAGCAGGGGATGACTTTCGAAAAGTAGTCCCGGATGGGTTTGCAATAAGGATTTTGACGGGAGCTGTTCTACCTTCAGGGGTAGATACGATAGTTCTTGATGAAGAGTGCACTGTCGAGAGGGATTATTTATTGGCCCGGGGGCCATTAAAAAAAGGTTCAAATACAAGATATAAGGGAGAGGACATAGGTAAAGGTGACTTGATTCTTCAGCCTGGTCACGTACTAAAACCACAAGATTTGGCACTCTTGTCCGCAGTAGGGGTAATGAAAGTTAAAGTGTTTATTCCACTTAAAGTGGCAGTAATTTCAACTGGAAATGAAGTTTATGATGGCGAAGAGTGGATTGGCCAAAAGATTAAAAAGGGTAAAATATTTGATAGTAACCGACCCATGCTTTTGGCTTTATTGAGGAAATGGAATCTTGAAATAATAGATTTGGGAATTGTTGCTGATAATATCAAAAAGTTAAGAACTTCTTTAGATAAAGCCTCTAAAAATGCAGATGTTATATTAAGCTCAGGAGGGGTCTCAGGAGGAGATGAGGATTACGTAAGTCATCTGTTGAAGTCAGAAGGAATTTTAAATAGCTGGCGTATTGCAGTGAAGCCCGGACGGCCCCTAGCATTGGGTCGTTGGAATGGAAAACCGTTTTTTGGGCTGCCAGGGAATCCAGTCGCCTCATATGTGTGCAGCTTGATTTTTCTACGTCCAGCTTTGGGTGTACTTTCAGGTTCTGGTTGGAAAAACCCTATTGGTTTTTCTACTACTGCTGCATTTGAAAAAAATAAAAAAAAGGGGCGCCGTGAATTTTTACGTGCTAGAATTCGAGATGATGGACACGTTGAGGTATTTCCTTCTGAGGGGTCTGGACGCATTTCAAGCTTAAGCTGGTCTAATGGTTTAGTTGAATTAGATGACATGTCTCAGACTATTGTGTATGGAGATAAAGTTAGGTTTTTACCATATTCCAGTTTTGATTTTTAAATTTTTTTAAGATACCAATGATTTGTGGACCGATCATAATAACTTCTTTATGACTTCTTGAATAAATTTTTTGCCTAGATTTAGTTGTTCTAAGCTAAGGAATTCGTTAGCCTGGTGAGCCTGCTCAATTGACCCTGGGCCACATATTACCGTGGAATAACCAGCTCTTTGATATTGACCCGCTTCGGTCCCATAGGAGACAACATTGGTTCCATTGTTTCCTGTGATTTGACATGCAAGTGATTCTGCAAGACAATTATTTTCTGATTGTAAACCTGGAACATAATGATGTTTTTCTATCAGGATTTTACTCTTCGCATTTACTTTTTGTATCTCTTTTTCAATAGATTTTGCAAAAAATTCATATCTTTTTATCCAATCCATTTCGCTTTCTGATGGTAAACAGCGTATGTCTAAAGAAAATTTGCAATCTTTTGATGTAATGTTGCTGGCAGTACCTCCTGATATCAATCCTACGTGAAGAGTACTAAAAGGTGGATCAAAATGTTTGTCTGCTGCAGAAGGTTTAGCTTGCCTATTTTCTTCAGTGCGTTCTGAAATCCAGTTTACAAGTTTTGCGGCGGTCATTATTGCCGAAACACCCTTGTGCATAATACTGGAATGTACTTCAAAACCTCTCACATAAGTTTGTAAGCCAATGGAGGTTTTATGAGAATTTACTACCTTCATCATGGTAGGCTCTCCTACAAAAACAGCTGCGGCTTTTGGAAGCTTCGTCTGCATTTCTTTGATCAGTGAAGGAGCTCCAAGACATCCAACTTCTTCATCGTATGATAAAGCCAGTTGGAATGGTCTTTTAAGGTTAGCCTTTTTCATATTAGGTACAGCGGCTAAAACTATTGCAAGAAAGCCTTTCATGTCACATGTGCCTCGACCATAAAGCTTTTCACTGTCCTCACTCAGACTGAATGGGTTAGTATTCCACTCTTGACCTTCAACTGGTACTACATCGGTGTGCCCTGAAAGGATAAAACCACCCGGCACTGAGGGTCCTATTTCCGCATAAAGATTAGCCTTCGTTCTTGCGAGGTTATAAAGTAAATTAACTTTAACGTTATGACTTTCTAGATAATTGCTTACAAATTGAATTAGTGGTAGATTTGTTTTGTGTGAAACCGTATCAAAACTTACAAGCTTTGAAAGCATTTCTTTAGCTGTAAATTCTTGACCCAATTCTTCAATCCCTGTTTCACTTTTCAGGACTATATTAATTTATGTACCAAGATCATCAAGAGTTATTTCAGCGTGCCTCTGAAAGCATAAAGCAGTGAAGCTATTTTCAATGTGGTATTGTCTGACGGAACTCTTTATTTTTTTGCCATTAGTTAGACTACGCAAATTTATGACCCTAGGTCATAGGCGGTGCGGTATGTTGCTTAAAGCTAAATTGGTTGCTATTGTTTGAGGAATTTATAGGATAAGCAAATATTGCTTTCGGTGTTAATTTATGAATTCTAATAAAATCGAACGGTTAGTTTTTAAAAGATTTCACTTGTAGTTTATAACAGCTTAATTAAAGGTGGAGATCGATATTTTGGATCAAAGTAAAGAACAAGCTTATAATTTAAATAACAGCGAAGAGCATAAAATTTTTTATAATCGCTGGGCTCGTACCTATGATGACGACTTTGCAAAGAATAATAATTATATCTATCCTAGTGAAGTTGCAAAGGTTTTTAAGTCTACCGTCGATGCTGATGTTAAGTCCGTAGCAGATATTGGCTGTGGTACTGGTTTAGTAGGTCTCAATTTTAAGAATACTTCATTTAGTTTGGATGGATTTGATATTTCAGAAGGCATGTTGGAGGTCGCAAGGGAAAAATCTGTTTATAATCGTTTGATAGCCTTGGATTTAGAAAAACTGCATGATTACCCAAAAATCAGATATGATGGAATCTTAAGTAGCGGTACTTTTACCTTAGGACATCTAGGGCCAAAGGTGCTTTTGAAGACCTTGCTTCTAGCAAGTTATCGAGCACAATGTGTTATAGGTGTAAACCACAAACATTTTGTGGCTGAGGGTTTTGTGGACCTATTAAAATACCTAGTATCGAAGGGTATCATTACACAACCTAGAGTAACTAATGTTCCAATTTATTCACAAACAAAAAACAAGGCTGATATAAATATTGGTAAGTTACTGGTTTTTAAAGTTTGCAAGCAATTGACTACAAGAAGCGTAATATCAGCGGGTGAGGGGTATTAGTTATGGCTATTCTTTATTCGTTCGCGCCATATGATTATTGCACCTGCACCAATGATTAAAAAGACCCCTGGAAAAAGTCTAGAAATAGGAAGTTCATAAAAGAATATCCACCCTAAGATAATTGAAAATGGGATTCCAAAGTACTCAAATGGAGCTATTATGCTTGGGTCAGTCATTCGATAGGCTGTAATAAGGCATATAACACCAATTCCTCCGATAATGCCCATTGCAAAAATGTAAAAACCATCTTTCAACGACAAAATTGGTGTATATCCAGAGGTAATAACTAATAAAATCACCGCACCTAAAAGAGTAGTCACTTGTGTATAAAGTTGAATTTGGGCTGTAGGTATTTCGGCAGGAAAAAGTTTCACGGTTATGCTAGACAGAGCATAACCAAAGGCGGCTCCCAACGGTAAAAGTGCGGAAATTGTGAAGATATCTTTGCCAATCCCCATTATCAGGATTATTCCTAAAAAACCAATTACAACAGCGAGCCAGCGGTAAATTCCAACCGAAACTTTTAATATTGGTATGGATAGTGCCGTTAAAAAAAGTGGTCCTGCAAATACGAGAGTTGATGCTGTGGCGAATTCTAATTTTGTTAGTGCTAAATAAAAGCAAAATTGGGCGCCTGTAATACTTATTCCTCTTACAAAAACTAAAAGTGCACTTTTTTTGCTAACTTCTAGTTTTATTGATTGTGTTGTGCTTGACCACATCAGAACTAAAAATATTGGTATAAATCCAAAAATATTTCTAGCTACGGCTAATGATGTTGTGGAATAAGATGAACTAAGTATTTTAATGAAGGCTCCCATGGTATCTAAAAGAAATACACCTATCAATAAAACAACTATTGCAAGTATTCCATTATTTTTGAATTTGAAGGTTTTTTTTACCTTTTGATTAATACTAGCCAAGCTTCTCAAAGAATATGACAAAATTTTTTGATCCTTTTATTAATTTAGTAGATAAGAAATCGACATTAATTAGTGAACTTCCAAAAAAGAACTTTCACTGAACCTCTGTTGTATTAAATCTCTCACTTATTTATTTACTTGATATGATAGGAAAACCAAGGGTGATTATCAACGAATCTTAACGGAATTTAACTTTTTTTAAAAAACACAAAAAAAATATATTAATTCAATTGAAAAGTGCTTCACAAATCATTAGGTGTAAATTGCTAAATCAGGGAGATAAATTAGTCATGAAAAAATCGTTTGAAGCAGATACAGGCAAGGTCCTAAATATTGTTATTAATTCATTGTATTCTGAGAAAGAAATCTTCTTGCGAGAGCTGATTTCCAATAGTTCCGATGCCATCGATAAGCGTAAATTTTTAGCTTTGACGGAAGCTAAGATGGCTACGCCGGATTCCGAGTATAAAGTATCAATTAAATTAGATAAAAAAAATAAAACTGTCACCATTAGCGATAACGGTATCGGAATGGATCAAATGGATTTAGAAGAAGCCCTTGGTACGATAGCAAAATCTGGTACAAGTGAATTCCTGGAACAGTTTGAAAATAGCAAAAAATCTCAGAAAGAGTCAGATATTAGTTTGATTGGGCAATTTGGTGTAGGCTTCTACTCATCATTTATGGTTGCAGATAGCGTTCATGTTATTAGTAGAAAAGTAGGCGCGTCTAAAGCTTATAAGTGGAGTTCGGATGGTATGAGTGGCTATGAGATTGATGAAATAAATGTAGAAGAGGTCGGGACAAGTATTACGCTGAACATTAAACCGGACAGTAAGGAGTTCTTGGACGAAAGTAGATTAAGTTTCATTACTAAAAAGTATTCAGACCATATCTCTTACCCAATAGAGTTTTCGGACGGATCAAAAAAAGAGGCTAAGATTCTGAACAGTGCTTCTGCATTGTGGACCCGCGAAAAAAAAGATATTAGTAAAGATCAGTATAACGAATTTTTTCGGCATATTGGGGCTGGATATGGGGAACCTTTATTGACGCTTCATAATAAAGCGGAAGGCACTGTTAGTTACACTAATCTTTTATTTATACCGGATAATCGTCCCTTTGACTTATTTACCGCAGAGAGGAATTCCAAGCTCAAATTATATGTAAACAGAGTTTTTATCACTGACAAGTGTGAAGATATTTTGCCCAAGTGGCTGAGATTTGTTTATGGTGTTATTGATACTCCGGACTTAGATCTAAATGTGAGTAGAGAAATGCTTCAACATAATCCTGCATTGAAGCGAATATCAAAGGCACTGATTAAGAAAATATTAGGTGAATTAAAAAGATTGAAGGAAAAAGATCCTGATAAGTTTGCAAAGTTTTGGAAAGAGTTTGGTCAAGCCTTTAAGGAGGGTATTTATGAAGATCCTGATAACAAGAGTACCATCCTCTCTCTTTCTAAATTTAGCTCTTCCAAACATGACGAGCCATTATTTATCCAAGAATACATTGATAAAATGCACAAAGATCAAGATGAAATATTTTATATCTCTGCCGATACTTTAGATAGAGCTAAGACAAGTCCTCATCTTGAGGGTCTTCGAGCCAAAAATATTGATGTTTTGTTCTTTATAGATCCTATAGATGCCTTCTGGTTACAAATGCTTCCAGAATTTGAAAGTAAAAAATTTACTTCGATAACTAAGGGAGAAATTGATCTTTCAAAATTTGATTCGGATGGTGGGACTTCAAGCAAGGATAGTAAGAAGCCGCCTAAAAATAAAAAGTCGAAAACGGATTTTTCTAAACTTTTAGAGAAAATTAAGAGTGATTTAGGTGGCTCCGTGAGTAATGTAAGGTTATCTACCAAATTGGTGGATAGTCCTAGTTGCTTGGTTGCTGATGAGGTCGGTATGGATGTACAAATGGAACGTATAATGAAAATGCATGACAAAAATTTCTCAGGAGCACCAAGAATTCTCGAGTTGAATGAAAATCATGAGCTTTTGAAGAAGTTAAATTTACTCAATGAGAAGGATTCAGAACTGGTTAATGATGCCGCCAACATGTTATTAGATCAAGCAAAGATTATGGAGGGACAGATGCCATCCGATTTAGCTAATTTTACAAAAAGGCTGACAAATTTTATGTCCCTTGCAATCAAGTAGGTTTTTTTTGCGGTTTATTATTTAGTTTATCTTGTTTGACTGTAAGGAATTAGAAAGACAGTTGATTAAGACGACACCGTTTGTGTTTATTTAAGAGGTGGTCTGGGCATGAAATGTTGCGTTTATTTTGAAGTGCAGATGTCGACAAATAATTAATGAATTTAATCATTTGATATTAGAAGCAAAGGAAAGTATGATTTAGCAATTATTTTTAGAGGACCAACATGTTAAAAGTTAATTCCCAAAAAGATTGGTTTGAGCGTGCGAAGAAAGTTTTACCAGGTGCTAGTTTTGGAAATTTTGAACCTTCTGTATTTATAAAGGAAGGGAAGGGATCCCGCATTTGGGATGAAGATGATAACGAATATATTGACTATCTGATTGGTTCAGGTCCCATGCTCCTTGGTCACGGAAATGAAGAAGTATTGGACGCCGTTTACGATCAACTCACTCGGGGAATGACATTTTTTACAAATAATTCTTTGGGGGTTAAGTTAGCAGAGCAAATATCCTCGGCTGTTAAATGTGCAGAACATATTCGCTATGTTTCTTCTGGTGGAGAAGCGGACATGTATGCAATTAGATTGGCCAGAGCTTTCACGGGAAAGAATAAAATAATAAAATTCGAAGGAGGTTATCATGGAATGTGTGCAGAGGCTCAAATGAGTTTGGCTCCCAAGCACTTTTCAAACTTTCCTCAGCCAGTTCCAGACAGTGCTGGAATTCCAAATAGTGTGCAATCTGAGGTACTAATTGCTCCTTTCAATGATATTCACTTTGTTCAATCATTAATAAAAGAGTATTCAGATGAAATAGCATGTATAATAGTTGAACCACTACAACGCATAATACCACCCAAAAAAGGATTTCTAAAGCTGCTTCGAGATGAGTGTAACAAGGCTGGAATTCTTCTAATATTTGATGAGATTGTAACTGGATTCAGGTTCTCATATGGAGGTGCTCAGGAATATTATGACGTTTACCCTGATATTTGTACCTTAGGAAAGATTATTGGAGGTGGTTTCCCGTTGGCAGCAATAGCAGGGCATAAAGACATAATGTGTCATTTTGATAAAGAAAAAGTTGGTCAGGAGGGTTTTCTTATGCAACTGGGTACACTTTCAGGAAATCCAGTAGCTGCAGTCGCGGGTTTAAAAACTATGGAAATCATGAAAAGGGACCAAGCCAATAATAAAATGAGGGAGACAGGTCAAGTTTTGATGGATATGTTCTCTGAGAAACTAAATGAAAAAGGTGTTCCTCACAAAGTAGTTGGAGATCAAACACTATTTGATATTTTGTTTACCGAAAGTGAAGTGACGAACTACAGGGATGTGGTTAAATGTGATATGAACATTTACAATAAGTTTAACGAGCAGCTACGTGCCAATGGCTTATTCAAACCGCCAGGAAAAATTTATGTTTCAAGTGTCATAAATGATGACGATTTATTGTTGACTGAGAAGGCTATCGAAGCTTCCATGAGAGTAGTATTCTCGTAGTTAATGATAAATGTACAATTCTTAATTTTTCTGTTAAAATGCAACTAATTGAAAGTTTATTGGTGCGTGGTGGGAAAATGAAATTTAAAAGTCTTGATAGAAGAAAATTCATCCAAGGTGGCTCATGTCTACCAATTTTGGGTTTTATATCTAACCCTGAGGTTGTGTTTGCCTCGAGTTTGGGTTTAGGCCAGAAATCTAAATATTTCCAATTTTTCATTGGAGAAATTGAAATAATGGTTATCTCTGACGGTGAGTTTGGACTTCCTATGGAAACACAGGCTATAAATGCAGAGTCTAGAGATGAGTTAGACAGATTCTTGCTTCAATATAAGATGCCCCTACAAGAGATAAATCGACAGACAAACCATGTTGTAATTTCAACTGGTGCAAACAAGATATTGATAGATGTAGGTTCAGGTCACAGGTTTCTGCCCTCTGTAGGAAAGTTGCATGAAAATCTGGAGTCTGCTGGTATTGAACCTGATTCTATAACCCACGTACTGCTTACTCATGCTCACCCCGATCATGTTTGGGGAATTCGAGATGATTTCGATGAAGTTGTTTTTCCTAATGCTCAATATTTTATGGGGGAAAAAGAGTATAAATGGTGGATGCAGGATAATTTGGTGAATCAAGTTGAAGATCAGATGCAACAGATCGTTTTGGGAGCCCAGAACTCTTTATCTGCGTTGGAAGAAATAACTTTGGTGGGTAACAATTACGAAGTATTGTCTTCAGTAAATATGATTGATCTGCCTGGACATACTCCAGGGCACATGGGAGTTAGAGTAGAAAACTCTGGAAAATCAGTTATTATTTGTGGTGATGCACTAAAGAATTCATTTCTAGATATAAAAAAGCCAAATTGGTTTGATGCTAATGATATGGACGGTGATATGACAGTAATTACAAAAAAGAAAATTTTAGAGGAAAGTTTTGCGAATCAATCTCTATTGCTTGCTTACCATTTTGCTTTTCCGGGAGTTGGTCAAATAGATAAACTAGGTGGATCATACGAGTTTTCTCCATTGGGATGACCTGTTATAAAGGTTTGGCTAGTAAATCTTATTCAGGTTTCTGGTAGTAAATTTAATAAGCATTTATGCAGGAGGAATTATTAATTAAATGCAACCTTTCCTTTCTCAGATCTGGCGGCATCCTATAAAAAGCTTGGGTGCAGAAAGAGTTAATAAAACGGTACTTGAAAAAGGTAAAACAATACCGTGGGATAGACGGTGGGCGCTTACCTACAAGAATAGTCGGTTTGATATCCAAAATCCTAGATGGTGTCCGTGCCAGACTTTTCTTCGAGGATCAATTGCTCCTCTTTTTTCAGCCGTCAGTGCTAAACTGAACGAGGAAACAGGAATTATAACGTTGCGGCATCCTGATTTAAATGACTTGACATTTGATTTAGAGGATGAGTCATCTCATGAGAGTTTTATCAAGTGGGTTTATCCAATTTGTCCTAAAAATTCTCCTATTCCTACAAGTTTGTGCCGTGTTCCAGATAGAGGAATGACAGATACAGATTATCCTTCCATCTCGTTGAACTCACTATCATCTCTGAGTGATTTGTCAGATCACATGGATTTGGAGTTGCATCCTAGACGGTTTCGCGGAAATTTGTGGGTTGCAGATTTAAAACCTTGGTTTGAAGAACAACTAATCGGAAAAACACTCAGAGTCGGTGATGCGTTGCTTAAGGTTGAGGAGAACATAGTGAGATGTAACACCACCAAAACTAATGAAAAAACTGGAATTCGAGATGCAGATACACTAAGTGTTTTGCAGGACAAATTTGGGCACAAAAACTTTGGTATGTATTGCAAAGTAATTTCTTCAGGTCAAATTAAAGAAGGGGACTTAGTATCAGTGGAGAAATAATTATTACCACGGTATAAAACGGTATGAAAAAAAAAATAGCAACTTTTATAAAATGCCTTTTCTTCTGGGTTGAAGAGGGAGTAGCTTATTATTTAACTAATAAGTGGGCGATTGTTTTAATTTGTGCAGTTATTGCGGTGTTTCCCACGGTACTTGTCAAATGGGTAGCGTTTTTTATTTGGGGATTAATAATAAATTTTGAGCTTATTTATTTCTTATTTTGGTGTTCTCTTTTAATTTTGTTTGTCTACGAAATAGGTTTGCCTAAAGAGGTAAAAGATAGAATTAAAACTAGGATTTTAAAAAAAATTAAATAATATTTTGCTTTGTTAAATTCCATAATAATACTAATTGAGATTAAGTGATAAATAGCTCGTTATCTTTTACTGTTTTTGGAAAGCTTTAAAAGCAATGCCAATGTTAATGATAAAATACAGGATTCTGTTCTTTTCTTAATTAGATCAATGCACATGGTGTAAAGTTTGCTCATTTTGAAAGTAAGCAATTCGGCGGTTTGATCCTTTCGCATCTATACTTTAATACGTCCTCTTTTTTTAACGAATGGAACTGAACACTAAACATGAAATTATAAAATTCTCTTCCAACAGTACCCCAAAAATTGCTATGGTTGGATATAAAAAATCCTATAGACGATATTAAAAACGATAGCCAGCCTACAAGGTCAATTGTTTTATTTGTCACCTAGGATTTATTTTTGAGTTTAAATTAAAATTGGAGGCCTGAAGCGGAATCGAACCGCTGTAAACGGATTTGCAATCCGGTGCATCACCACTCTGCCATCAGGCCACCTAATCTATTTTTTAGCATTTTATTAGTTTTTTACAAGGTCTGTCGAGTTTATTTAATTTTATATTAAATCTATTTTTTAAAATTGCTAAAAGAAAAATTGATTGTCTTTGTAACCGCAAAGCCTTGGTATTTGATTAGAACTCTGTTATGTTCACTACAAGTTTACTAATTTGCGAACGTGAAAGTATGTAATGACCGATTTTACTGTTGCTAGAAAATCAATGGTTGATTGTCAGATTCGACCAGCTGATGTAACAAGCTATAAAATAATTGAAGCAATGCTAAGTGTTCCGCGTGAGAATTATGTTCCTGAAAAGCTAAAAGAGGTAGCTTATTGTGGAGATCACTTAAAGCTTTCATCTAAACGTTCACTGTTGGACCCTCGCATTTTGGCAAAAATGTTGGACCTATTAAATATACAAGAAGATGAGCTTATTCTCGATGTAGGTCCTGGGCTTGGTTATTCTTCTGCACTCATTTCATGTATGGCAGAAGCAGTGGTGTGTGTTGAAGAAAATTTTTTTGCGGAACAGGCAGAAGCTATACTTGCTAAAGAGGCTGCAGATAATGTTGTGGTGCATAAAGGAAATCTGTTCGAAGGAGCTGAGAAGTATGGACCCTATGATGCATTAATTATTCAAGGTGGTGTGGAGGTAATTTCAGATAAACTTCTACGACAGTTAAAAGTTGCTGGGAGAGTGGTAGCTATATTTATTCAAGATGGTGTTGGAGAATGCAGATTGGGTTTGAAGTCTCAGAGCGACATAGATTGGGTTTTTGCATTTAATGCTTCTGCCAAAGTGTTGGATGGGTTTACAAAAGAGGTAAACTTTACTCTCTGAAAAGCTTTAGGTGGTATAGGTTATAAGAATATTATTGATGAGGTGAGGCTATGAAAGGTAAAACCTTTTTAATCTTTGTTGTTAGCATTTTATTTGGAAATACCCAGCCAGTGTTTTCAGACGATTTAAAAACGGTACTAAGATTAACATTTGAAAAAAATAATCAATTGATTGTTGAAAGAAAAAAACTCCTAGCTCAGCGTGAGCAGTTAATTCAATTAAGGGCAAACCTATTACCAAATATTACTGCTAATATTTCAAGAACTAATACCTGGGATTTGGACTCAAATTCTGAAACTAATTCATCGCTCGCCAGTATTTCAGCAGACTACACTATTTACGACGGAAATTTGCGCGCAAATAATATTGCGTCAGAAAAACATCTCTTGAGAATGTCTGAATTTAGTTTAACGTTAAACGAGCAGAAAGTATTGTTATCAGCGATTAAAGCATATTTGGATGTTTTGAGAGATCGGCGACTTGTAGATTTAAGTAAAAAAAACGTTGCGGTAATCACGAAGCAGCTTTCCGCAACACAGAGTCGTTTCGATTTTGGAGAGCTAACTAGAACTGATGTTTCACAAGCGTCTGCAGCTCTCTCTGCTGCTGAGAGTACCCTTGCTGCAAGGCAGGGTAATTTGGAGTTATCAAACAGCATCTTTGAATTGATAATTGGATCAGAGCCCATTCATTTAGTTGAAGTTGACGACATTCCTCCTTTGCCTTCAAGCCTAAAGGAATCAAAAAAAATAGCGCTAAAATACAATCCAGCGTATCAAGAAGCTATTACAAATGAAGATATGGCCAGGGCTAATTTAGAAGCATCCAAGTCAATTAGATCTCCAAACTTGAGAATTTCTTCAAGTATCTCTGAAGGTCAAGGCAGAAGTGCACAAATAAGAATTGTCGGTAGTCTGCCTATTTTTAATGGTGGAAAAAATGAAAGTGTCATAAGAGAATCCTCAAAGCGTCTTGAGGTTGCTATTTCTCGATCAAATTTAAGTAGACTTAATGTGATTCAATCAGTGGTTGCTTCTTGGTCTGAGCTAGAAGTTTCGAAAGCCATGATTCCAACTAGAATAAGACAGGTTGAGGCTAATAATTTGGCATATCAAGGGGTGCGAGAGGAGGCAAGGCTTGGTACGAGAACCACGCTGGATGTTTTAGATGCGGAACAAGCTTTAATGAACGCAGAAATAGATTTGGCTACGGCCAAAAGTAACCGACTTTCGGCAGCCTTCAATTTATTGAGTGCAATAGGTAAACTTGATCCAGAAACTTTAAATTTAAAACTTAAAAGTAAGAATGGAAGTTGATCTAACTAATTATAAATTCATAGATGCCAGTAATCTAACGAGTGTTTAAATATTGAATGAAGCTACTACTTAAGATTCAAGTATATTGAAAAAGCAAAAGTAAATAATATTTTGGAGTGTTCATGAGAGATAAGAAAAGTGATGTCAATGACAGTAAAAACTGTTATGAGCCAGTAAATGATATGTTATCGTCTGAGATTTTGAAAGAGATAG
>MDTB01213687.1_pt1 | contig 13168 bp, 12 predicted proteins | sample 811161 | NCBI WGS metagenome assembly MDTB01 (sample SAMN05326650, study PRJNA326480) | marine metagenome | isolation source: seawater | place: Mediterranean Sea | collected 2009 | reverse complement strand
ATCTTTACAGGATTAAACTTAGATCTTGAAATGAATGAAAGAATTATAAAACATAAAAAGAGACGAAAAAATAAATGGAATGAGTTTGAATCATATTTAAATCTTGTCGATGTTATAAATCAGACTGACAATAAAAATGGAACACCTAGGTTGGTTGATTGTTTAACAATATGGATCAATAATTTAATTTTTGAAAAATTAAATGTAGAGCAAGAAATTGATAAGTTAATTAAATGCATTAAAGTTCAAAAGTCACCTCTAATTATGGTAACAAATGAACTTGGATTAGGTGTTATCCCTGATAATAAGTTATCTAGGGATTTCTTAGATGTTAATGGAGATCTAAACAAAATGATTGCTAACATAGCTGATGAAGTTTATGTAGTAATTTCAGGAATTCCATTAAAGATCAAATAATAAAATAATGAAAGAAATTGAAAACTTTTCCGATATAATCCAAACAATTAAAAATCTTCCTAGTTCAAGTTTATCACAAAAAAATAAGGCTAGAGATTATCAGCTTACTTTAACTAAACCACCCGGTTCATTGGGCCTCCTAGAAGAGTTAGCAATAGATTTATGCGGTTGGCAAAATAAATTATTTCCTGAGTTGAAAAATGTTAAAACTCTTATTTTTGCTGGAAACCACGGTGTTTGTGATCAAGGTGTCAATGCTTTTCCACAGTCAGTAACACAACAAATGGTTTCCAATTTTCAAAATGGAGGTGCAGCTATTAACCAACTTTGTAAAGTTGCAGGTTCTGATCTTCAGGTTATTCCTATTGATTTAGAAAATCCTACAAAAGATATCACTAAAAATTCTGCAATGAATGAAACAGAATTATTAGCATGTATAAACATAGGCATTAATTCTATTGATAAAAATTCTAATATTATAATTCTTGGTGAGATGGGAATTGGTAATTCTACAATTGCCGCAGCCATTAATTATGCTTGTTTTGGAGGGAGTATTATTGATTGGGTTGGAATGGGTACGTCTTCTAGTAATACTATTTTAAAACATAAAGTCTCAGTCATAGAAAAAGCTACTTCTATTAATAAATCACAAAATCCAATTGAAATTTTAATGAATTTTGGTGGTAAAGAGCAAGCTGCAATTTTTGGAGCCGTTATGGCTTGTAGAGTAATGAAGATACCAGTCATTATTGATGGTTATATTTGCTCTTCTTCCATTGCCCCATTATATCTTTTAAACGAAATTGCTATTGAGAATTGTATTTTTAGTCATTACAGTCGTGAGAAAGGACACAAAAAATTACTTTCAATAATGGGGAAAAAAGCAATTTTAGATCTTGATTTGTGTTTAGGTGAAGGCACTGGAGCAGTTTTAGCTCTAAATATAATTCGTTCTTCTATTGCATGCCATAATGGAATGGCATCATTTACAGAAGCAGGAGTATCAAATAAAGTTTAGAATATTAGAAACATTTAAAGAATTTCAATTATCTATAACTTTTCTTACCATATTACCTTTTGGAAGGATTAAAGAGCCATTACCTTCAATGGAAAATGCCTGTTGGGCCTTTCCTCTGTGCGGCGTCTTAATAGGAAGCTTAACTTATTGTGTTCTTGTATTAACTTCAATTACAAACCTTTCGATAACATTAAGCGCGATACTAACTATTGCGACAGGGATTATAATTACCGGTGGCATCCATGAAGATGGTCTAGCAGATTCAGCTGATGGTATTTTGGGAGGAAATAATATTAATTTAAGATTAAAAATTATGAAAGATAGCAGAATAGGTACTTTTGGGCTACTAACCGTATTATTTTTTATTCTCATAAGGATTGATCTGCTCACATATTATCCAATCAGTTTCTATGGTTTTATGGGTTTTATTGCAATATCTGCAATAAGTAGGTTAGGCATGGTGAGTATTTTATTTTTTATGGAACCTGCGAAGCTTTCAGGATTAGGCAATAGCAGTAATGTTTCGAATACTTTTATATATGGATTAACATGCCTTTTGACGTTGCCATTTTTTGTTCCAATATTTCAAGTTGGAATATTTATGATTATAATTTTTATAATAGCCCTAATTATTATAATAATTTTTGCTAAGAGAAAAATAAATGGTCATACTGGAGATTTATGTGGCGCCACTCAGCAAATAACTGAAACAGTATGTTTATTTATTTTTGTTATTAACTTATAATTTTTCTAGAAGATAGGTATCCATTATCCACCCATATTTATTTCTAGCTTTGGATCTTTCATCTATAATTTTATGACCTACCTCATTAAGCTTACCTTTAATTAAAATCTGTTTTTTCATCCCTAAATATGCACCCCACCATATATAATAATTTTTATCTTTCAGGTATTTAAATGAACATTCTCCATCTAACAAAACAATAGTTCTATTCTCATATTTCTGAAATCCAACACTTTTTAGGTTTCTTCCTGTAGTAATTTGTACAGATTTACCAATGTTGTTTAATGTGATTTTATGCTCTGAAAGCAGAACCTGTATAGATGTGATTCCAGGAATTATTGAGATGTTAGTTTCCGAAAAAAGTATCTTAGATATTTTTATTGAACTATCATAGAGACATGGGTCTCCCCAAATTAAGAGAGATATTTTATTTTTTTTTCCTTTAAAATTTTTAATTGCTTTATCCCATGATATGGCTAATTTTTCATGCCAGTCACTTACAGAATCAGAATAAATTTTTTCTTTATTTCTCACTGGAACCTTAAACTCAACTAAATTGTTGTTCTCTATTTTTAAAAACTTTGAGCAAATTTCATATCTCAAATTGATTAAATCTTTAGTATCTTCCGATTTTTTAGGTAGCAAAATCAAGTCTGATTCATTCAAAATATTAATAGCCTCTAATGTCAGATGTTCTAAATTGCCTGTACCAACCCCGATTAAATTTATGTTATTCATTTAATTTATTTTTTTAATTAAAATCAAGAAGTGGTCCATAGATTATAATAGCTGGATTTTTTACATTTTGTTTTTTTTCTTTTGAAAGATCTATCAAATTTCCTATAGTTGTTCTTAATAACTTTTCATTTTCAGTTGAAACAGATTCAGCAACCACAACTGGTGTGTTTTTTGATAAGCCATGTTCTATTAATTTTGTACCAAGCTTTGAAAATGTCCTTCTACCCATAAAAACTACAGTGGTTGCATTAATATCGGATAACGCTGAAAAATTTAAGTCCTTAGGCAAATCACCATTAATATCATGCCCAGTTATAAATTGAACTCTTCTCGAATTAATTCTTCTTGTTAATGGAATTCCAATTGCTGCTGCTGAAGCTAATGCAGAAGTTACTCCTGGTATTATTTCATATGTAATATTTGAATCATTTAATACTGTAAGCTCTTCTTCTAATCTTCCAAAAAGAGAACTGTCTCCAGATTTTAATCTAACAACCTTTAATCCTTTAGATGCATATTCAACTAATAGTCGAGAAACTTCAATTTGTTTAGGCGATTTTAGCCCAGCTCTTTTACCTACACTTATTAAATCAGCTTCAGGTTTAACATACTCTAAAATAGGACCGGAAGATAAATCATCAAATAAAATAACATCTGCGTTTTTTAATCTATTTATAGCTTTTAGTGTCAATAATTCTGGGTCACCAGGACCAGAACCAACAAAACTTACAGATATCTTCATTAGTTTGCCACTGCTAAATAATGAAAGAAAGTTCCACTTACATTTTCTTTTATTGAGCCCGTTTCTTTAACAATATTTTGAGTTGCATCAAAAACTTCATAAAGCGGTTGATCTGGCTGGTCAATTATTGATGTATAATGAAATTCATGACCATATATTATTTTATTTTTTGAGTGATGAATATTTTCTTTTCTTAATTTTGCCATTCTGTATCCAAGATTAAGCTTTCTTTTTTTAAATGACGTTACTAATCCTAATAAATCAAACATTTTAAATTTTTTCCCATCTTTATCAATAAGATATTTACCAAGAACCATGTAACCTCCACATTCACCATGGATTTTCTTTGTTTTAGAATAATTATGAATACTTTTAATTGTTTTATCAGCATTTGATATTTCTTTTGCATATAATTCGGGATAACCACCTGGCAGCCAAATTAACTCTGAATTTTTATCTGGTATTTCGTTATTAAGTGGAGAGAATGAGGTTATCTCAGCACCAGCTTTTTTCCAATTATCTATTAGATGTGGGTATATAAAAGAGAAAGCTTTATCTTTTGCAATAGCTATTCTCTGGGCTGGAGGATTACTGTCTTTTGGCTTGAGTTTTTTAAAGTTTTTAAATCCCGCACACTTTACTATTTTTTGTAAATCGATATTATCTTTTATTAGATGAGAATAATTTTGAATTTTTGTTTCAATATCTTGGATTTCATTTGCTTGAACTAATCCTAAATGTCGCTCAGGAAGAACTAATTCTTTTTGTCTTGGTATAGACCCTAAAATATTAATTCCCACTTTCCTCATTCCATCAGATATAAGGTTTTCATGACGCTTACTGGATACAAAATTTAGAATGACCCCTGCAAAGTTCAAATTTTTATTATAGTTCATAAATCCTAGAGCTGATGCAGCAGCTGACTGGGCCTGTCCAGAAACATTAATTACCAAAATAATAGGCCATCCAAATTTTTCTGATAGATCAGATGTAGCTCCATTGCCAGTTCTACCTTTAATCAATACACCATCAAACAATCCCATTGATCCTTCAGAAACAATTAAATCAGCTCCTGTTGAGATTGAAATAATTTGATTCAATTGATTTGTATCCATACCCCAAGTATCCAAATTGTAAGAATTTCTATTGGCTGCAATTTTATGGAACATTGGGTCAATGTAATCTGGACCATTTTTAAAAGGCTGAACTTTTATACCACTGTCATTTAGAGCTCTTAAGAGAGCTAATGTAAAAATAGTTTTACCAGATCCAGAGTTAGGAGCGGATATGATTAATCCTGGAACACTCATAATAATTTATATCCTAATTTTTTTTTAATTTACGAAATTGTGTTTCATAATTCTTTGAATACAGTGAACTATCTTTAAAACTTTCATTGAATAAAGCTCTCCCAACTACAATTAACGCTGATCTTTTTATATTGGGTGATACTTGATCTACAATATTATTTAAAGTTCCTCTAAAAATTTTTTCTTCTGGCCAGGAAACACGATATAAAATTGCAATTGGGCAATCTGAACCATAAAAAGGAATTAGAATATTAATAATTTTTTTTAACTTTAAAATAGACAAATGTATTACTAATGTTGCACCAATTTTTGCCATTTCTTCTAGTTTTTCATTATTCGGCATTGGCGTGGCTGATCCTTCAGTTCTTGTTAAGATCACTGTCTGAGAAACATGTGGAAGAGTAAATTCATTTTCTAATACTGCTGATGCTGCTGAAAAACTTGTAACTCCAGGTGTTATAGTATATTTAATCTCTTTTTCTTTTAATCTTCTTATTTGTTCTCCTAAAGCTGACCATATAGATAAATCGCCTGAATGGAGCCTTGCAACATTTAAGTTTTCTTTATGAGCCTCTAAAAATTCATTTATAATTTCATCTAAATGCATATGCGAAGTATTAATTTTTTTTACTGAAGATTTACAAAACCTAAGAATTTCTTTTGAAACTAATGAACCTGCATACATACAAATATCTGATTCAGAAATTATTTTTTTTGCTCTTAAAGTTAATAAATCAGCTGAACCAGGACCAGCACCTATAAAGTGTATTGTCATCAATATTCCTCTGAACAAAAATCATTTTAAATTATAACATTTTTGGACAAAAAACTTATAATTAATAATATTATTTAAATTTATTTTTCCAATACAAATTGTGTAACTGGGTAATTATAATCCCAAGACCTTTTAGAACCTAAGCTTTTAACATTAGAGATTTCAATCTTTGTTAAATTCCCACCATAAATTTTTTGAAATTCAGAAAATATGGCATTAGTTTCCAAAGTAACACTATTTGCAACTAATATTGTTCCATTAGGAATAATATTCCAAATACAATTAAAAAGTTCTTCTGTAAAACCTCCACCTATAAAAACTGCATCTGGCTTTGGGAGTTTTTTTATAACTTTTATAGCATCTGCTTCAATAACGTTTAATTTTTCTAAACCAAGTTTATAAGCTGTGTTTTTGATTTGAAGTGCTCTTGATTTTTTAATTTCTATTGCAGTAGCGAAATTAAGATTATTCATCAGTAACCACTCTATTGATATTGAACCAGAACCTGACCCAATATCCCATAAATGTTGAGCTGGCCTTGGTGAGAGAGAGGAAAGAGTTATAGCTCTGATTTGTTTATTTGAAATTTGACCATCATTTTCAAAAATAAAGTTATCTTTTCCAGTACTTGAAGGGAAAACATATCCTTTGCCTTTAACTTCAACCGCAATAGATACTGGATGATGAATATTTGAAAAACTCAACTTTTCAGCTAATGTTTCTCTGATACGCTCATTTTTAAAACCAATGGACTCAATTATATATATTTGACTTTTACCAAACCCTTCCGATGAAAGCCATTTTGAAAACTGCAATACTTGGTTACCATTCTTTAATAAAATAATAAATTTAGCTTTTTGATAAAGAAGATGTCTTGTTGATTTGAATGATTTTGCATGAAGACCAATACAAAAAATTTGCTCGATTCGCCATCCCAGTTTTGAAGCTATAAGTGAAAATGTTGAAGGAACAGGATGACTTATCCATTCGTTACCGTTGAGAGAATTTGAAATTATATTTCCAGCTCCATACCAAAATGGATCTCCAGAAACTAATAAAATAACTTTTTGCCCCCTCATAGTTAAAATTTTATCAATTGTTTTTTTGAAAGGGATTTCAAGAGGTTCAAGATTATTATTTAGGCTTTGAAAAAGTGATATATGCCTTTTGGCACCAAAAACTATATCAGCATCTTTTATAGATTTAATAAGATTTTTGGGTAAAATAGTTATATCTGAACTATTTATTCCAATAATTTTAAGCCAAGGTATCTGTTTCATGAAAAAAAATATACTTATAATAGGTGGTACTACTGAAGGTAATAGTTTGGCAAATTTACTCCAAAATATCAATATAAATTATACTATTTCTTTTGCAGGACGAGTAAAGTTTATTAAAAATAATTCATTAAATTCTAGGATAGGTGGTTTTGGAGGGGCTTCAAAAATGTCAGCATGGATCATTAATAATAAAATATCCCATGTTGTAGACGCATCTCACCCTTTTGCATCTGTAATAAGTTTAAATGTTTTTAATGCATGCATTTCAAAAAGAATACCACTTATTCGTTTGACAAGGAAATCATGGGAACAAACAAAAAATGATAAATGGATTAATGTTAATGACTACCAAGAGGCTGCGAATTTGTTGGAAAAAGAACAGAAGAGAGTTTTTTTATCAATAGGTAGACTAAATTTAAATAAATTTGAAATTTGTAAACAAAATTTTTTTTTACTAAGAGTTGTTGAAGAGTTAAAGGAGGAACCATGTTTTCCAAATTATTTTACTTTAGTTTCAAAGGGCCCCTTTAATCTTTCTCAAGAAATTGATTTATTAAAAAAATTTCAAATAAATACAATTGTTTCCAAAAACTCTGGTGGTAAAGCTACAAAGGCAAAAATTGAAGCTGCACGTATTCTTAATTTACCAGTAATTATGATTGCAAGACCTAGTCTTCCAAATATTAAAGAAGTATTTACAATTGAAGATACTTACAAATGGATAAATAGTTAAAGAAGAGACCTTGGTGTATAACAAATTTTTCTATCTTTGTTTGAAACTAACTTAGATTGACTGGATCCTATTATTACAATTGTTTGCATGTCAGCCATCTCAGGATGGGTATCTTTCAACTCTACGATTTCTATCTTCTCTTCAATAGTTGTTACTGCCCTGGCAAAAATAACTAGCCGCTTTCCTTCACATGTTTCTTTCAATATATTGAGTAAATCCAAAAAACAATTAGGCCTTGATTTGGAACGAGGATTATAAATGGCCATAACAAGATCACAATCAATTGCTGCTCTCACTCTTTTCTCTATAATTTTCCAAGGCTTTAGGTTGTTACTTAAATTAATAACACAAAAATCGTGTCCAAGCGGTGCACCAATTTTAGCAGATGCTGCCAGCATAGAGGAAATTCCAGGAAGAATTTCTACTTCAATATCTTTCCACTTTTGGGGACCATTGTCCATAGCTTCAAAAATTACTGTTGCCATAGCAAAAATACCGGGGTCACCAGATGAAACAACTAAAACATTTTTATTATTCAAAGCTAATTCAAATGCCATTTCAGCCCTTTTAAATTCTTCCTTATTATCACTAGGATAAAAATTCAGTCCTTTTTGTTTTTTTATTCTTGATAAATATGTAGAGTATCCAATAACATTTGTTGCATTAGAAATTGCAGTTTTAACTTCATTAGTAATTATATTTTCATCACCTGGTCCTAAACCGATTACAGTGATTTTTCCTTTCAAGGTCTTCTCCCTTTTCCGTGTATAATAATTATGGAAAAATATGGTACTTTTATACCTTTGAAATCTATTAATTTTGTAACTTTTTCATTAGGCATTGAAGCATATTCAACCAAAAACGCTGATTCTAAAAGTTGAAATTTTTTAATAATTCTTAAAATTTTTTCAAAATGTCTACCTATTTTCATAAATATAATTGCATCAGAGTATTTAATACTTTTAACAATTTTTTTTTCATCCATAGTTCCCATAACCACAGTAAGGACATCATCTCCCCATGTAATAGGAATTTTAGTTGCATTCCAAGCAGCTGTCATTCCAGAAATTCCCGAAATAATTTCAATTTCTTCAGTATTTTTTAACCTTTCATATAGATGCATGAATGAACCATAAAAAAATGGGTCACCTTCACAAAGGACTATCGCATTATTCTTATCACTAGTTATTAACTTTATTCTTTGACAACATTCATCATAAAAGTCTGATAAAAGAGTTTTATATTCTTTACTAGAAAATAAAATTTCTGTGGTTACAGGGAATTCCATTACATGCTCAACAGTTTTTTTCTGATAAAAGTTTTTTGCAATTTGACTAACTTTGCCAGTAGAATTTTTTTTTCTAAAAAAGAATATATCTTTGTTTTTCTTAATTAAATTATAAGCTTTTAAACTTAATAGTTCAGGGTCACCAGGGCCAAGCCCAATACCAAATATAATTCCCTTCATTCCTCAGATTCACTTGCAATCGCATTTACAGCAGCTACAGTGACAGCACTACCACCTAAACGGCCTTTAATTATACAACAAGGTAAATTATCTGTCTCAAAAAGTGCATCTTTACTTTCCTCTGCACCTACAAAACCAACTGGAAAACCAATAATTGCTGCTGGCATTGGGCATTGTTTTTTGTGAATGAGCTCTAATAAATGAAATAAAGCCGTTGGAGCATTTCCTATCGCTACAAGGGAACCAGATAAATAAGGTTTCCATAATTCAACACCTGCTGCAGTTCTAGTATTTTTTATTTTTTTAGATACTTCATAAATTTTTTCATCATTTAACATACACATAATTTCATTGTTATATGGTAATCTTGATTTTGTAATTCCATATTTTATCATATTTGTGTCACATAGAATACGAGCTCCATTCATTAGAGCCTTACTTGCCTTTTCTACAAAATTATTTTTAAAAAATATTTTTTTGTGAATTTCAGTCATCCCACATGCATGTATAATTCTTACAACTAATTTTTCTTCATCTTTTTTAAAAGATGATAAATTAGTTTCTTCCCTAATAATTGAAAAAGACTTTTTATAAATTTTATTACCATTTTTTTCATATTGAATTTTCATAAAAATCTCACTTTTAAATACTATAAGTTTTTGAGTAATTGTTTATCTGTTAAAGATGAAATGTCTGGTTTATCTGACGCTTTTCCATTAAATATTACGTCAATTAATCCATTATTACCAACAAGAGTTAGATCAGCAGCGTTAGAAAGAGCACATCCCTTTTTACATCCTGAAATATGTATCTTGTTATATCTTAAGTAGCTTAAACGGTCTGCTAGTTTATGTGTGTTAATACTAGATGAACTGCATGAGGTACTGCCAGGACAAGAGTAGACTTTTATTTCATAATTATTACCAACAGAAGTAAAAGTACTCTTCTCCACATTATTATTATTCTCAAAAATAAAACTTTTAAATGGTGTGAATCTTACATTAGTTGGTTTTGAAGTTTTAAGAAAATCTAAAAAAAGAGCTGCATCAATTCTTCCATATTTTGCAATATATGAACTTCCAAATTTTTTCAAGTTTGGAAATTTTATCCTAGAAGATTTTGCAATTGGAATTTGCATCCATTTTTTTGGTAAAAGATCATAATTAACAATACATGACATTCTTTTAATATTTTTGTATTTGCTAATACAATGATTATAAAGCTCTATAAGTTCGGTAATATATGACACGACATTTTGTTCATTGATAACGCGGCCTAATTTTGATCCATCAACATACAAAATTTTTTCACCTTTATCTGTTTTTTCTAAACGTATATCTGAAAGCACGTCTCTCAAAACTGGACTGGTTCCTAAATCTATAGCTATAGAAAACTTATCATGTGATATTGGAAAATAGGGATTTTGGGAGGTGAAAATATTACTAAAATTTATGTTATCATCATTTTTAACCCAAAAAGGGGATATGATGATTTTAACTTTATCATTTTCTATAGTAATTTCTTTTTTAAGTAGTTCTTTACTTAATTTTTCAATATTGGGTTTTTTTATTCCTCTTATTTGAATATTTCCTCTATTTGTAAGATCCAAAAGACCATTACCCATAGATAATGAAAGCTCACAAAGATAAACTGCTTTATCATAGCTTAAAGAACTATTGTTTGGAGTAATCCTTAAAAGGTAGCCATCTTTTGCTAAAAATGCCTTATTATAAAAAGGACACCATCCATTTTTTTTAATATCTATCATTTAAACTCGTTAAAGAAGAAATTATTGAGTTACTTTTTGTTTTCCAAATATTATTTTCATATAAATATTTAAATTTTTCTATCATAGAATTAAGTGCATCAATGTTATCTCTTTTCAAAAACTCAAAAATTTCTTTATTACCCAATGTTGCCTCAAAATATATATCAAAATGTTGACTTTCTAATGAATTTGTTAGTTTTAGAAAAAGAATCATATTATCAAGAGTTTCACTCAATTCTGATCCACCTCTATAACCATGATTTTTCATGCCACAAATCCATTTTGGATTTGATGCTCTTGCATAAATTACTTTTGAAAGTTCTTCTGATAAAGCCCTTGCCCGAGGTGTTTCAGCATTTGTAATATCAAGATGGTATAATTTTACATTGCCACCTAATGAAGTTTTAGCCTTATTAAATCCTCCATAGTGTTTTGCATGATCTGAGTTCAAAAGAATATCACTTTCTTTTAAATCTTGAAAATGAACAAACCCCTTTGATTTTATTAGTAATTTTTCAATCAAATCTTTTCTATATTGAACTTTACCACCATTAATAGTCCATGAACTTGCTTCTATCCATGATTCAGCAATATCAGTATTTTTGTCTTCTGAACTATTATAAATATCAAAATCGTTATTAAGACCATATGTTCCAGGTTTTGGCCCAAATACTCTAGATGTGTTTTTAGAATTTACATATGGATTCCATTCTTTACATTCTTCACGCTTCGCTAAACTCTCAATAATTTGATTATATAAAGTTGTTAGCGTTGGAAATATATCTCTAAAAAGTCCAGAAACTCTCAAAGTTACATCCACACGCGGCCTATCGAGTAGTGCAATTGGAATGATCTCAAATCCTGAGACTCTCTCTGTACCATCTTTCCAAATTGGTTTAGCTCCAAGTAAATCTAATGCCATGGAAAATTCTTCACCTGCTGTTCTCATTGTTGATGAAGCCCAAAGATCAAGGACAATATCTTTAGGCCATTCACCATTATCTTGAAGATACTTTTTAACAAATTCATCAGCTATTTTTTTTCCTTGCGCATAAGAAGATCGTGAAGGAACTGAAAGTGGGTCACAGGAGAATAAGTTTCTTCCTGATGGTAAAATATCTAACCTTCCCCTAAAAGGAGAGCCAGAGGGACCAGGGGGTATGCTTTTACCTTTTAAAGATCTTATCAAATTAGTTTTTTCAGATATAGCAGAGGAGTTAGTCTCAAAAATTTGATCTTTAGTTTGAGGTTTTCCAAAAATATGGAGGCCTTTCCCAAATTGAGTGTCTTTAATATCGCATACAAATCTGTCTATCATTGAAAGAAATTTATTATCTGATAAGTCATTACTGATCCCTAAAATCTTTTTTAAGCCAATGGACTTTGCTTCATTTAATATATCAAATTTCAACCTCTCTCTCCTTTTAGGATCAAGAACATCTGCATTTGAGTACTCATCAAGAAGAGTTTCAATAAATTCAAATTTTTTTACTTGACCAGATTTAATTAAAGGTGGGGGTATATGCCCTATTGTTACAGCATTTATTCTCCTTTTTGCTTGAACTGCCTCTCCAGGATCATTAATGATAAATGGATATATAACTGGAAGGTCATTAATTAAAACTTCTGGCCAACATTTCTGTGATAAAGCAACAGATTTGCCTGGTAACCATTCAAGGGTTCCATGCGCTCCAAGATGAATGACTGCTTCACAATTAAAAACATGTTTTAACCAAAGATAAAATGCTACATAACTATGACACGGGACTAAACTATCATCATGATAGTCATTTAGTCTATTTTCTCTTTTCCCTCTTTCTGGTTGAGTTGCAATAATAGAATTTCCAATATAAAAACATTTAAAATGAAAATTATTGTTTGAAAAATTCGAATCTTGCGTTGGATTTCCCCAAATTTTAAATAGCTCTTCTTTTAATGATTTGGGAATATTCGATAAAGCCTCTAAATAGTCATCTAATGACCATAGAATCTTATTTTTTTTAATATTTTCAATATAGTTAATTTTTGAATTATCAGAAACAATTTTTAAATCTTTAATAATAGTTTCAATTGATTTTAAAGTATCTAATCCAATAGCGTGACCAATCTGCCAGTTTTTTCCTGGATATGTAGATAAAATAAAACCCAATTTCTTTTTAGAAATAGGTTTTTTT
>MDTB01181238.1_pt1 | contig 13168 bp, 4 predicted proteins | sample 811161 | NCBI WGS metagenome assembly MDTB01 (sample SAMN05326650, study PRJNA326480) | marine metagenome | isolation source: seawater | place: Mediterranean Sea | collected 2009 | reverse complement strand
TTAGGACTCTCAGAACCATCAGGAGCATAAGGAGGACTCTTTGGACTATAAGAACCATCAGGAGCATAAGGAGGACTCTTTGGACTATAAGAACCATCGGGAGCATAAGGAGGACTCTTTGGACTAAATTCAGGTGTAGAACCAGGAGCATAAGGAGGACTTTCATCCGGACTTTTCACTAAAATTTCAGGACTTTCATCAACAAATTGTTTCCTCTGATAATTTTGCTTAATTATGTTTTTCAACTTTTCAAAGTCATCAATATTACCTAATTCAAATACATTCTTTGTAAAGTGCATATTTTCAATTTGTTCAATATTGTCTTCTGTAATTAATCTCATTTGTACATTGATAGCTGCTAATTCTTGTATTAGAAGTTTCATATTATATGGAACTTTCACAATTGAGAAATTACGTCCATATTTGGTCACATTATTAATCAACATAGAACCATCAACAGAACCGGTATATTGCAAAGGCCCATCGCACATAGGACTAATGAAAATATTCTTATCAGGATTATAAATAGCCATCATACCACTATTATTACATATTGCCATTTTGTATTTATCACTGCGTTCCATCATAGATTCTGTTAAGAAATCCACAATACCATGACTAATAAGAGAGTCACGTTCCATTTCTCCAATACGTAAACCACCATCATTGGCACGACCACTAACAGGTTGACGTGTTAATGACGCGTTTGGACCACGTGCTCTGAAATTGATCTTATCTTTCACCATATGTTTTAAACGCATATAGTAATTGGGACCCATGAAAATTTCACTCTCTATTTGTTCGCCTGTCATACCATTATATAAAATGTCATTACCACTTGAATGAAATCCATGTTTTGATAAAAGTTCTCCAAAAACACCCACTTTTTGCCCCTTGTTAACAAATGCAGTACAGTCACCGAACCCGCCACTCATCACACATGCTTTACCCATCAATGTTTCAATAAGCTGACCAATAGTCATACGTGAAGGAATCGCATGTGGATTGATAATGATGTCTGGTTTCAGTCCATCTTTTGTAAAGGGCATGTCGGCTTCTGGTATTACTAAACCCACAGTTCCCTTTTGTCCACAACGTGACGCCAATTTATCACCCAAATTGGGAATTCGTACTTCACGAACGCGGACCTTCGCAATGCGTTGTCCTTCATCGTTGTCAGTAATGAAGGTTTTATCAACAACTCCCAATTGCCCTTTTTTTGGTTTTTTGGACATATCTACAAATGGATTATTGGGAGATTTATTATATGTACCAATAATGATGGTATTTTCATCAACAGCTGTGTTTTCTTTTATTAATCCATATTTATCAAGTTGACTGTAATCGCATCCGGCTTTTAATCCAATAATATTGTTCATATTTTCAATGTTGGCAAATTTCGTCTCAATCATGCCAATAGCAGTGTCTTTCATTTCTTCGTGGCTTTCATATGTAGTATAATATGTTGTTTGAAATAAGCCTCGTCCAAGACTGCCTTCATTAATTAATACGGCATCTTCAACATTGTAGCCATTGTAACACATAATGGCCATGATGGTATTTTCGCCATATGGCAACTGTTCATTTGTGATATGTTCCAAATAACGCGTTTTCACAAGAGGTGTTTGACCATAATTCAAAACAACGGCGGATTTGTCCATGCGGAGTTGGTAATTGGAATGATAACGGCTACATGCTTGTTTGGATTGACCACACGAAAACAGATTTCTAGTAGGTGGATTGTTTTCAGGAAAAGTAATCATGTTACCCATTGATCCCAGAATGAGTGATTCATGTATCTCCAAATGAGTATGTCTCTGATTCATTTTTTCCTGATTTATTGCAATATAGGCGTTTTCACTTTCACTTGAATCAATATAATCAATAATGGCCTTTTTGTTTTGGAATCTTTCAAATTTATTGGGATTGGTTTCGCTCTCAATACCGCTATATAACTCGAATAATTCATATATAGTGTTGTGTTTGTAATTAAAGTTCTCAACTTTCTTTTTATTGAAACCGCTTACAAGATCACTGTAGGAGAACTCATATGTTTCCAAAATATTGCGTATTTCTTTGTTTTCAAAAGAAAAGGTTTTGTCTTTATAAAAAATAGGTCTACATAAACGTCCACTATCATTATAAATGAATATAGTATTGAGTTTAATATCAAATGTAACACTTGTGTCAAAGGGAATCAAGGAGTTACGTCTGTAAAAGCGAATTTTCTCAATACAATCCAATGGGTCATAAATGGCGCCACACCAATAACCATTCACAATAATCTTAGTCATAGAAGCCAAAATATGAGGTGTAAGTTCACATAACAATTTCATGGAAATTTTTTCTCGTAACCATAAAATGAGAGGTTCTCTTGATTTAGAACCGCGAGACACATGTGTTGTGATGGCCAATGATTTATGTACACCAATATTGCCACCATCCGGTGTATCTAATGGGTCAATGAACCCCCATTGTGAGCCATGAAGAACACGGGGTCCTACTAATTTCACACTGGCATCTAATGGTAAATTTGTGCGTCTCATATGACTCAAATAAGTAAAAAAAGAAAGCCGATTGAGGTCTTGTAATACACCAATACGTTTTGTGTTCTCTTTACCACCCCAGTTTCCTTTGAATGCTTTCTTGAACCCTTCTTCTACGACGCGGTTTCTGAAAATATCGTTTTGAAAATCCATGATTAATGACTGTAAATTGTTTCCATATAAACTTTGATTCAATGTTAAACGCTTATCATATTCAACTCTTATGAATTTTTGTTGTTCATTGTAATATTCGCTAAATAAGTCATAAAGAAGAGAACCAATAAGTTCAATACGTTTATATTTGAAATTATCTCTATCAGTGGGTTGTTCTAGCCCACTATGTACACACAATAATCTAAAAACCATATATCCCAAGTAATATGCTTTTTCCATGTAATTTGTTTCGCCAACATGTGGTAAAAAGTAATCACTTAAAATTTCCAACACATGTTCAATACGACGACCCTTGATAAAGGTAGAAATATAATCAAGAGCAAGTTTTTGTGTTAATATTCCACCTGCATCATGTACAGAGGGAACAAAGACATCAATCAAATGTTCATATTTTTCCATATCCAATAGACACATTTCAATAATTGACCGGTCACTAAGAACACCCAATGCACGGAAAAGAATAAAAAGTGGAATGGGTTTTCTTACATTGGGAATATTAACAACAATATTTTTGTTTGTGAAGTTCTCATTTGGACTCATCATGCGAATAGACAATGTTCTCTTTGGTTTCGCCACATTTTCAGAAATAGATTTTATTTCAGCAGATAACATATAGTCACTGGTTTCATCATTTTTCTTAATATACAACATATTATCGGCGAACTTTTCTTGACAAACAACGGTTTTTTCCTTACCTTGAATGATGAAATAACCACCCAAGTCTTGCGTACATTCACCCATTTGATACCGAGCTTGTTTATTGAGACTGTTTAATATGCAAAATTTGGATTGAACCATAATGGGAAATTTCCCCAAATAGACCTTCTCAAGGGTTTGTGTGGTTTTTTGGATATTAGGACCAATAAAAGAATCTTCCAATGCCTTTTTCATTTGTGAACTCACATGTGGAGTCATAATATATGGTTTTATTTGGTGAGTTCTTGGTTGAATTCTAGTTGGTCCACCACCTAATGTTTCTTTTACTTCCAAATTCCCAGTTTCTTTGAAATTTTCAAAATCCTTTTCTTCAGTGTATATTTCACCAGATTCTACAAGAGCATCAATAGTGTCATTGACAATCATTTTGGGCTGTTCACCTTTTTGTAATATATCAATATATACAATATCAATATCATAATGAATCGTCATACCATAAGTCATATTACGCAGTCTTGCTTCATTTGGAAACATATAATGAACATTGTCTTTTTCGTCATATATTACAGGTTTACCCATATAAATCTTGTCTCCTTCTTTACCACCCAAATATAGAAAACACTTGTTTCTATAATCATCAATAGATGCATCATAATTAGATTGTAGTTGTATGGGGTTTTTATCTTTAAAAATCTTGTATATATCCTTTTTAAAAAAATCATCATAAGATTCAAGATGATGCTCTACTAAACAATGTTCATTTTCTTTAAAATGCGAATCAATTATATTCCATACAAAATTTTGTACATCCATAGTATTCTATAATTTGTATGTATATATAATTTTAGGGAGAATATTATAACCTAATATATTTCATTTGTTTCACGTTTTTTTGTTTATGTAATATATAATGAGCTCCTATTTGGAATATTTCTTTGGTCCTCTACCTGAGTACTACTGCCTTTACTTTTATGCTGTTTCCGTGTTTGCAGCCATTGTCGCCGCAATTGCACTTATCAATGTAGTATTTTTGATGTTTTCCAAGGGTGGAAACAGACAAATCATGGGAACATATGTAATGCTTTTCATTGTATACTTTGTTCTATATTTCCAAAACAGATTGTTGAACACAATATGCGAAAAGAGCCTTGCATAAATACATAAATAATATTTGTTTATAGAAATATTTATAAACAAGTAAAAAACATAAATATAAAATGTTTCTTTCAATCATAATGGACAAAAACATCCCTTTAGATATACTATATTATTCCAATTATTGCGAACATAGTCAAAAAATAGTGCAATTTCTATCCAAAGGTGGATTATTGGAAAAAGTGAATGCATTTAATATTGATAAAAGAATGCGAGACCCACAAACAAATCAAACAATGATCATTATGGAAAATGGGCAAAAAGTGCTATTACCACCAAATATACAGAGTGTACCGGCATTATTGTTAATAAACAACAACTATAAAGTGTTATTAGGTAATGAGATCATTGAACATTTTGAGCCAGAAATGCGAAATAAAATTCAAACAGCAACATTGGGTAATGGCGAACCATTTGGTTTTGCTATGAATAATTTTGGTTCAGGTGGTTCTAATATTGTATCTGAACAATTTACATATGTAAATATGACTCCAGAGGAGTTGAGCTCAAAGGGTTCGGGTGGAAATCGTCAAATGTATAATTATGTGTCAGCAAGTCAAGACGTCGGGTTTATACAAACGCCACCTGATAATTATAAACCTGATAAATTAGGTGACAGTTTGACTATTGAGCAGTTACAACAGCAGCGTAATTCAGAATTGCCAACAAGTCAGGCACCTCAATTTCAATATAAAAATATGTCGTTTTAGAGTAAATCTTCAATGGTATAAAATTTACAATAAAATAATATAAAATAATATTATTCTATTAGATATATGACGGATTCAACAACCATATTGCGTGGATTTAACAATCATTTGTTTGAATTTTTGGATGATGTTATTACCATTTTTCCTGAGAATTCAGATCTGAAAACAGTGAAGACATTTTTTGAAATTACGAAAAAAGGAAATGTAACAATATTGATAAAAGCATGGCATGAATATGTGTTCAAGCCTTATGGCGAATTATTGGAAAAAGGCGAAATGGATTATTTCATTTCAAAGGACTATTCAGAGGATTTAACCCTCATGACAAATTCAAAAGATATTTTGGAGGCGATTGATAAAGTACGCAAACCATTAAAGGATCTATCAGAAGAATCCAAAAAGAGTTGCCTTGAATATTTGAACAATCTTAATAAATTATCAGATGCTTACATGAAAATGAAAGCATAACAAGTAAAAAATATATACATATATACATTTTTTACATGATGTTTATGATTTTCTATTGTTTATAAGTTTATTATGTACAATATTATGAATTTAGAACTTACCTCATGGTTTCAGCGAACTCATCAAATAATAGAACTGCTCCTTAGGCAACATACTGTCAAAATAATCCTTTACTACCTTCTTGGTGATAATGATTGGTGTCTCTGTTGCCTTGCTTGGTAAATATATGTTCAAATGTAGCTTGCATATATGGCTAAATATATGCTTAGGAATCTGTACTTCCTTCCCACGCTTCTGAATATAATATAATATATAAGAATCGTGAATATGCTTCACAAAATGAGCACATTGCTTGGAGAATTCATTAAACATCTTACTGTACTTTGGAAAGTAATGCAAGAATTCTTGCACACGATTGATTTTCATCAAAGCAAAGTAATGATATAACAAATTCGGATTGTTTCCACGGAGCTCCTTGAGATACATATACTTTGGATTCTCAACACATGTACGCACATTGGAACCCTTATGTGTCACCATAAATCCAGGAAATGTATCGCGTGTCTTGAACATTTCATACATCTCATCATAGTCAATGTCATATACATATGGTACAATGATGCACGTATTGTATGAATTCAATGTTTCTTTCATTGATTCTAGATCAATGTTTTCCACATTGCTTCCTTCAATGCGAAGCACCTGAACCAAATATAGCGCAGGATGTTCCAGATTTAGAACAATATGATTCAATGGATGTTGAAGCACAAAACTATATACATAATCCTTTGGACTGTTGGCAAACAATGGATATGTGTCCAATGCGGTATCAGTTATGCCGAGAGTTTCGCAAAACATTTGATAAAATGTTGGATTCTCATGCTTCTCAGTACTACTCTGATAGAATGTGTTGTTAGCACCAATAACTTTACGCGTAGTCATAATCCATGAACCTAGACGACTATCGTAAAACACATTCAACATCGTTCCTTCAATGACAGGTGTCACCAAATACTCGCTACTCTTTACACATGGATGTTCACTCATGAAATCCTGTAGATTCTTTGAACCAAATGGCGCAACACATACCAGCTTGTTGTTGTCATCCATAATCACTGAGCGATATAGACCATCTTCGGGAGTAGTGTCGCGAGACGCATGTGAATCACTATTTAGGATAACAAACTTCAAACCCTTGTACTCAATATCGCGTCTATTGACGCTGGTAGGAATAGCATTTGTATCAATAATAGTGGACATAGTTGTAAACGATGAAAGAGTAATATAAGGTGTAAATGTGTTGTTGACTTTAATTCCTTTTTTTAATTCAATTTTTTTGAAATATCAATATAGATGTTCCCAGAATCGTGGAAAACTGAGAAAGTATTGAAAACAAGCATTCGGAAATTCTTTGATATTATAAAATTATAAAATTATAAGTATATATACTATATGGAAGAAAACAAGTCTATAAATGAGCCCATATATTTAAAATTAGGTGATATTATAGAAATAACAAGTCCTAGTAATTTGTATTTCCATTTACAGGTATTTTATATAGAGTATATTGATCAATATGTCATTGACTTGATTCAAGTAAATAATGAGAAAAAATACAGTTTGAATATTAAAGGTGGAACTTTAAGTGACGAATCCATTGAAATTATTAGTATTTTAAGTAGAAGTCCAAATGAAGGTTTTGCAAGACAAAATGGTTTATTGGAAAATGTATGGATAGAAATCTATATAGGTGGTAACATTCCTACATCTATTACTGGTGAAATTACTAAACTTGAAGAAGATATGATTGAAGTAACAACATATCCAGAGAAATACGTAATATACATTGACTTTGAATATAAAGGTATACCGAAAAATATACCATTTCGCTCTTTTAATATACGTAACAAACCAGTTTTTGATAGTGAACCATCGGAAATGGAAACAAAAGAAGGAGATATAGACAGTCCTTCTATGACAATTAATGAAGTCGGTGAATACAGCATCAATATTCCTGAAAATAGTCAACCAGACGAAAAAATGACAGACACACTACGCTCAAAATACAAAGATGCAGATGAAATTGTGTTTGGTGAAATATTGGATGACGTATATCAAGAAGAAGAACTGAATGTACATGAAAAAAGATATTCCATAGAAGTCCAAACAAATGATCTTTTAGATGAATTATTGTCGGTCATACCATATGCAAAGAGAACCGAAAGTGTGTTGAAGAAAATCCATATATCTATAGAACGTTTTAAACAATTACGAAGAGAATTTTCTGTTTTTGATCAATATGATAATATAAGCACAAATATTTACAATGGACCTACACATAAGCCTCTTTTGAACAAACTCATTTCATTGGAAACGGATATAAAGTGGATATTACCGATTGTGTCTAATAAGAGCAAGATCCACAGAGATGATGGCAAAATTGAAGTAGAAGGAGAAATTCCTTCTGAAAACATAATGGACACATTGAATGCCATGAAAGCGGCGTTTGATGTATACAACAACTCTGGTACAACAGAACGATATGAAACCTTATATAGAACTATATTCCGAATATTATATCCATATGATAACAATAATGAAAATATGATTGTTTCTAAAAATGTTAACAGTGATATTCATGCAATTAGTACTGTTAACAATAATACATTGGAAGCGGACGTGTTTGGAAAAGGTGAAAAATCAAAGAAGAAAATGTTAATACAAAAATATAATTTGAGTCAGAAACACGTAACAGGTAGAATGTCCGCTAGTGGAGAAAAAATCTATTTATATAAGAATATTCTTGATAATGATAATATGAATATAAATTCACTATTAGTGACACCAGATACACATTTATTAAGAAGTAAAATGTTCTTACCTGGTGTAGATTTATTAACAAAGTCCACCATACATTTACAATTTTTACCTTATTACATATTGTTCAATGACAAGGTTTTGACGAATGATTACATAATAGACAATTTGGAAACACAAGAAGATGAAAAAATAATGTCATTTATGCATGGTATAAACACCTATAAATTGGACGACAAAATAGAGTCCGATGATTTATACAAGAAATTTCTTAATATGATTATTCCTGATAGTAGGAAAATCATCAATCATTTGATTCCAGAATATGAATATAAATTGAATTATCATGATGTTTTGAAAACATTGGAGTCATTTTACATTTATCAATCTGATATTAGTTACCCACAATATAATGAAATACGTTATCAAATAAAGGAGCTTATCAAGAGATTCAATATCAGATATGTGGAAAAATCCAAAGCATTCAATAGTTATAAAAATTTCGTTTATCAATATAAGAATCTATTTTACAATGATTTTGTGAATTTCTTTTTCAACAAAAAAGAGCTACATGATATATTATTGGATGGTTACGGATTTACACATGAAAACATACCTTCCAATCATGAATTCCTTTCTGCATGTTTGAACCAAGATAATATGAAATTGTTTTCCAGTATATTGAGCATTTTAAATTTTAAGCAATTGAATACACCGGAAGATATCTTAAATTCCATTGAATTACCGAAAATTGATGACCAAAGTAATATCAAACCAATAAAGCCAGCAGATTGTGGGCGTAAATTTCTGGCCAAAACATATGAGTCTTATAATACATTAGATAAGGATCAAAATGAAGAGATATTCTTTGATGAAGTATATGATGATAGTCCTTATGAATTATTGGATCAATATAGTGAACAAAAGAAAACCATGAAAAATGAAGATTTCAAAGTATTTTTGCGCCAAATGCTTGTAGAAAAACATTTTATACCTCATAATGAAGTAGATACACTTGTGGAAACTCTTATGACAAAAAAGAAGAAAATAGAAGATGGACATTATGCTCAATTGATAATAAGACCAAAGTTACCTCCTAATATAAACAAGGATCTATTGACACCAGAGGAGAAAAAACAATTGAAAATTGAGGAAGAAACACGCGTCAAAGTAGGATATTATAAGAGAATGAAGAATCAATGGATAAAAGACCCATCTATTGATGAGACCGCATTTCTAGATAATAGCACGATTTTTTGCAACATTAATGATTGTATGAAAAACGAGAAAACCAAAATATGTGAACCCGAGAATTTCAGCACACAACGAATGAACTCTATAACAAAGCAAAAAATGTTGAATGAATTTGAAAATAGAGTAACATTATCATTTGAAGCATTGGAAAATCAAATAAAGGAACATATGGCGTTATTTCATAGAAATAACAAATCAAGACAATTTTTGAAACAAAACGAAAAATATTTGCATAATCGTCTACAAAATGAGTTAGGCAAACTGGCTATTGATGAAAGTATTTTGTTGAGTCCATACTTGTCGCTTAAAAATGCAATATTGCGGATGACTGATTTCTCCAAGAAACAAAGTAACATATTGAAATTCATAGAAATGTTTTGTAGAGAACCATTGCAAGATTTAGAAATACAAGAAGATCAGTATTTTTATTATTGCAAAGAGACAAATACTAAATTACTACCTATATTTTATGGACTATTAGCAAATGCATTTATGAATAATCACTACAATCAAACACTGGAAGAATTGTGTAGTAAAATGGGTAAACTGAGTGATGATGGTGAATCCATTGTAGATGTTCACAGTGGTGAGGTTCTTAAAAATAATGATTTTGTGAATGAAGAAACATATAATACAGAGGGATTCAAAGTAGTAAGTCACGATATTATAGAAGAAGATTTGGAAACACGTATTGGCAAAATATTATCACCAAACCAGTCTGTTTATGAGAACCCACAAAATCAGATGATTCACAATATTTTGCAAACTCTTTGTGGAAGTATGGGTATACATAATGTCATGAAAAATGAGATGGATACATTGGAGCATTTTGTGATGAAATATACGAATCAATTGGCTGGTTCATTGATTGTATCCAAAGATAAGTATGAAAAGATGGCGAAAAAGAAAGAAGACCAACCAAATGGCAAGAAACAAATACCATATAAAATATACAAAGACCGTTTATTATTTTGGATCATTAGTGCTCATTTGTTGGTGGGAATCCAGACATCCTTAGAACCAGTAAAAGCTAAGAAAACATACCCAGGGTGTGTAAAGAGCTTTGATGGGTATCCACTATTTGGTAATGATTTGGGTGGTATAGAGTATATTGCATGTGTTTTATATGGACATAAAAGTAATATTGAACCATGGAACTCTATAAAAGTGCTGAAAAAAGAGAACTATGTTGATAAAATCAAGGATATATTGGAAAGTAAGATCATGACCAATCCAGAAATAGTTGCTCTTTATGAAAATAAACACAAATATCTAGAACTGCATCCACAGGAATCTATACCAGACGTTCATCATGTGAACAAATGGACATCGTTTATGCCTCCTGTTGTACCTTTTGAGTTAAAAGGTTTGAGAACAGTGTCAAAAGATTTTGAAAAAGAGTTATTAGAGGCATTGAAAACAGGTAAACATACACAACATGAACTGTATAATGTATTTGTATCACGTATGAAGAAATTTGGATATGGAATCATTGAAATTATCAACCATATTGTACAAAGTGAGGATCCATTATTGATGACATCATCTAAGATACCCTTTTTAGAAAACGCATGTTGTCATGATGATTCACAAAAATCCTTGGACTATTTCATTAACAAGAATGAGAACCTGAAACAATATATTTCCATTATTTCGTCTATGGATGAATTCAAACAAACTATTGATAATTATTCTAGAGCTCCATTTCTATATCATAAGGAGTTCACAGGCAGTAATTATCCTACTATCAATCAATCAATGAGTGACGATAATTTATATTTGGCCTTTATTGTGTACTTTAATATGAACAATGATTTACCTATAAATGAGAACTTGCGCCATATTTTACCAGAGAAATTGCCTAATTTCCCGAAAAATAAGGATGTGAGTGAGCAAATAGAATATTTGAAAAGAGAGAAAAGATTCAGACGCGCGGATTTTGATGCAGTGATGAATGTTATTAGAAACCAGAATCATAGAGCTATTGATAGCACACACAAATATAATATGAAAGAAGCATTATTTGACATATTGGAAAAATTCAATATTATGGATAATAATGTCATTGACTCCAGACTCCAAACATTATTGCGAGAACTTATTGATACATATGACCCAAGTGTAATGGTAAATGAAACACGACCTGAACTAATTAGAATGAAAAATTACTTGGCGGCTGCAAATGAGCGATTATTTGGACAAATTGCAGTATTTATGAGTAAATATGGTAATCTTGATGTAAATGTTTTCAATAATTTCCAAGATTATTTATTGAATTTATTCAAAGGAGAACTTCATTGCAAATTCAACTTTATCAAGAATTCCATATATAATATGACAAAGCTATATCCAAATATGATTCTCAACAAAAAACAACACTATAGTAATGTTCCAAAGCATTGGAATTTAAGTAGTCTTCATGAAATGGATTTAATGAAATTTATCAATGATTATTGGAAACCGAAAAATTCATTCGCTACAAATGATATTTTAAATTTGTTGATAGAAGATGTACAATTGAGATTAAACGATTTGTTTTTATTTATGAGTCATTTGCCTTTCTTTTGTAATATTGAGAAAGAAGGAAATACATTTTATTCCTTTATGGATGAAGAGTCTGTGAAGTTTTTGTATACATATTTATTTTATTCTGTGTTTTATGAATATATTAATTTAACTGAAGTAGGCAATTACGTTATTGAGGATCAGGAACAACATAAATCCGCAATACGTGATGAAAATAGAGCATCAATAGATGTTTCTCAATCCTTTGGAACAGTAGATGATGGTAATCAAGAAGGATTATTACAAGAAGTAGATATATTATTAGGTAATCAAGAAACATTGAAAGAAAATGTTGCAAAGCTATTATTGTTTTTTATTAATATGGAATCACAAGAAAGTGTTATTACTATGACTTATGATGAAATCATGAAGAAAGTATACAAACAAAAGATGATTGAAAAGAAGAAAGTGACGGATTATTTAGGTAAGTTTGAAGATCGGTATGAGAGAAAATTAGAGGACCAATTTAAGAAATATAAGATGGGCAAATGGAATGTTGGATTACAAAAGGCACTTGTACAATATAATCAAGATTTCTATGATAAAGAACGCATGGATTTCGCTATAGAAGAAGCGCCCATATATTTAGAAGAAACTGAACATCCTGAACCAGTATTGGAAGAACGATTTGGTGAAGTTGAAGGAAACGATATATCCACATTTACGGAAGAATATTATGATGGTGTGGAATATGAACAAGATTTTGAGACATTTTAAGATGTTCTTTCTATAATTTTTTATAAACTAAAATTATAGAATGCTAACAAAGAAATATATAAGAATAAATTTAGTCCATTTGTCTGTTTTATTATTTATTGTTTT
>MDTB01139318.1_pt1 | contig 13168 bp, 10 predicted proteins | sample 811161 | NCBI WGS metagenome assembly MDTB01 (sample SAMN05326650, study PRJNA326480) | marine metagenome | isolation source: seawater | place: Mediterranean Sea | collected 2009 | reverse complement strand
TTTCACAATATGTGTCGTTTAATTTTTTTGTCACTATTTTTCTAAAAAAATTATGACCACCAGGTTTTCTTTTTAAAAACCATCCTAAATGGTTTGAAAAATTGTATCTTTGGTAATATTGAATTTTTATTTTTTTAAATCCAGCTTTAATAAGTATAGTTTTTATGGATTTAAAAGTATGGAGAATTAAATGTTCACTCCAAAAAGTAAAATTTTTAAATTCTTTTAATTCTTCTTGTAAAATTAAAAAATCCTCTGCGTGAGGAACTTCAATAATGATTTTCCCTTTATTTTTCAGCTTTGATTTTAAAACTTTTAAAGTTTTTATCTGATAGGGAAGATGTTCTAAGACATGAAACATCGTTATAACGTCAAATTTTTCATCGAATGAATAAATATTATTTGAGATATTTATTTTTTTTATGTTATTTTGTATATAATTTATACATTCTTTTCTTAATTCTATTCCTGCTAAAGATCTATATTCTTTTATATTTCTCAGAAAACCACCCCAGCCACAACCAAAATCAAGAATATCTTTTTTATATAAAATCTTTTTGAATTGTGTTGCTCTCCTTAAATCATCTTCAATCACAGATGTCGTCACATCTCCAGTAAAAGTTTTTACTTTCTCCGTTTTTATTTTTGATTTTTTCGTAAACTTTTTATGATCATCTCTATATTTTAATGATGAGTAATACTCGTTAGAAGTTATATAATTCTCCAAAAATATAATTTTTGTTTTTAAATCTTTTATAACTTTAATTTTTTTGTCTCGAGTTTTATTATTTAAAATTATTAGATTTTTCTTAGAAATTAACTTTAATTTTTTAAGTTCATCAAAAATTGGATTTTTCACATGAATAATATAACAGTATATTTAAATTAAACATAAAAAATTAATTTTTTAAAATATTCATAAATTTAATTTTTATTTATGTTAAGTACATTTTTTAAATTATCTATTTTTTGATTTTTTAAGCTATAATGCTGTGATTACAGTTTGAATTACTTGAAATTAAGTTTTTATATCTGTTAAAAATTTAGTAAATTTATATAAAAAATATGCCAACTTATTAAAAATAAATTTTTTATTTTAGCTTAAACTCGATATTTTAGAAACTTTTGAAAAAACTTTTATTTCATAGTTTTTTACATTAATCTTAAAGACAAATTTATTTGTTGTTAATATATTTTTATAAATCTCACTAATATTTATCATATATTTATTTTTATATTTACTTTTTTTGACAGTATATTTTGAAACAATAAAGTAAATTTTAGAGTTTAAAATAATGTTAAAACCTGTGTTGTTGTTGTAGCAGGTTGATCTTAATAATTTTCCAAAGTTTATGTTGCTTATTATTTTATTAAATTTAATGTAAGTGAGTTTTTTAATATCAGATGCAAAGTGATAATCATTTATTTTTTTATTTTGTTTCTTTCTTAAAAAATTTTTATTAGATACGTATTTTATCGTCTTAGATATAATCTTTTCTAAAGCCACTAGCTGCTTTTCATAAACTATCTTAGCATTTTCAAAATTGTTAAATTTTATTTTTTTTTGCAAGAAAATATCACCCTCATCAAACTTTTCATTTAACCAATGGGAGCTCGCACCAAAAGGAGTTGAGTTATTGATTGCCCAAAAAGTACTATGTCTACCTTTATTGTATGGAAGGAAACTAGGATGGAAATTAATTCCACCAATTCCAAATGAATTTAGGATAATTGAGGGTATTTTTCTGTCATAATAAGAGAAGCCAATATCACATGAGTATAATGATAATTTTTTTATTAATTTTTTATTTTTTAGATTTGAGATTAGTATTTTATCTTTGTATTTTTTTTTTAATTTACTAATAATTATTTCATTACAACTTCGACTTATTATTATAAATTTGATTTTAAATTTTTTATTTTTAACAATCTCATTTAGCAATAATCTGCTAGTTTTTGAGCCATCTAAAAATAATATAGTTTCAAGCATTATATCTGATGTAATTTCTATTTAATATACATAACTATATCTTAGACAAAACTAAAAATAACTAATCAAATTTGTTTTACTAGTCTTCTTGACTTTATTATGATAATTTATAAATAGACCAACGATATTATTAACATCAATTATAAACTAAAACATAAATAGTAAATTTTATGGAATATAAAATTAAATATATCAATTTAGCAGCTCAGTATAATTCTATAGAAAGTGAAATTAAAAGAGAAATTAATAGTGTTTTTAAAAACTCAGCATTTATCTTAAGAAAAAGTGTTTTCAGATTTGAACAAAAAATTTGTAGAATTTTAGGAGTAAAATATTGTGTTTCTGTTAACAGTGGTACTGACGCACTGTTGTTTGCATTAAGCCAAGCAGGTTTAAAAAAAAATGATGAAATTATCACACCATCTCACACATATGTAGCAAGTGTTTCTGCAATAGACCATGTAGGAGCAATACCAATTTTTGTTGATATTGGTGATGATTTTAATATTGATCCAAATTTAATAGAAAAAAAGATCACTAAAAAGACGAAAGCAATTATGGTTGTACATTTGAATGGCAGATCTTGTGACATGGAACCAATTATAAAGATTGCTAAAAAATACAAATTACAAATTATAGAAGATGCAGCTCAGGGGTTTGGTGCAAAGTACAACGGTAAATATGTTGGAAATTTTGGACTGGCAGCAGCATTTAGTTTGCATCCCATGAAAAATTTAAGTGTACCTGGTGATGGTGGTTTTTTAACTACAAATAATAAAAAAGTTTATCAAAAAGTCTTATTATTAAGAGATCATGGAAGAATCAAAGTTGGAAACAAAGAGCTAAGAAAGTGTTATGGTTTTAATAGTAGGCTAGATAATTTACACGCGAGCATAGCTTTAATTAAACTAAAGTATTTCTTTGGATGGATGTCAAAAAGAAGAAAAATTGCGGAGTTTTATAATAAAGAGCTTCAATCAATTTCAGATTATATTAAGACACCAAAATTATATAAAAAAGAAAAACTTTATATAGATACTTTCAACTCTTATGTAATTAGATCAAAAAAAAGAAATGCTTTAAAAAAATATTTAATAAAAAATAAGATTGAAGTATTTTCTCATATAGACAAAGGTGTACATTTAGAAAAAAACTTGTATTCAAAAAAGATCTACTTACCTAAAACTGAACAGTTGGAAAAAGAAATTTTATCACTTCCCATTTATCCAGAACTGTCAAAAAAACAACAATTGACAATTTGTAATGCAATCAAAAAATTCTACACTCAATAAAAAAAAAGTAATAGTCACAGGAGCTGCGGGTTTCGTTGGTAGAAATGTTGTTCAAAAATTGATAAGCGAAAACTATTTTGTTATTTCAATTGATTTAAAAAATCCAAGAATTAGATCAAAAAATCATAAATATTTTAAATTGAGTATTAAAAATTTTTTTTTAAGGAAAAAATTAGACAATATTTTTGCAATTATTCACCTAGCGTCAGATCCTAGAAATAACTATTACCTTATAAAGCCAGAATTGGCTTTAGAAAATATTTCCAATACTTTTTTAATTTTGAATTATATAAAAAGTTTAAAGTTTAAGCCTATGTTAATATTCAGTAGCACAAAGCAAATAGAAATAGACACTTTAGCCAAAAATATGGGTCCTTATGCAATATCAAAAAAATTTAGTGAAGAAATTATTGTTTTTTATTCAAAAAATTTTGGGATAAAATCACACATCATTAGATTTACTGAAGTTTTTTCCATGTATGACAACCCTAAAAATAAAGCATTAAAAAAACTAATATATAAATGTTCAAAGAATGAAGACATATTAGTAGACGATAAAAATCATAATTTTGAATTTATAAGTATAGAAGTTATTTGTGACGGAATAATAAAAATTTTAAAAAAGAAAATTTATTCTAGATTTATAAATTTTTATGGAGATAAATTAAATATATTAACTTTGTTAAAAAAAATAAAAAAAATTTTAAGATCAAGTTCAAAAATTAAATTAAATAAAATATCTGAAAAAAAAGTCTCAATAAAAATAAATAAAGAAGTTAGCTTTAAATTAAAAAAAACAGATTTGTTTACCTCAAGGTTAGGTGAATTAATTAAGAATGAGACAGGTAATTAGTATGAAAATAATTATTACTGGAGGAGCAGGCTTTATTGGTTCACACTTAGCAGAATTCTTAATAAAAAAAAAATATAAAGTAGTTATTATAGACAATCTAAGTACAGGAAGAATAGAGAATATCAAAGATTTTAAAAATAAATTAAAATTTGTAAAAGCAGATATTTCAAAAGCAGGTAAATGGATGAACAATTTTAAGAATGCTCAAATTGTATTTCATTTTGCAGCCTTAGCAGATATTGTTCCAAGTATTAAGAGTCCTACAACATATTTTAAATCAAATGTTGTAGGCACCGAAAATATTGCTTCAGTATGTGTTAAATATAAAGTAAAAAAAATTATTTATACAGCTTCATCGTCTTGTTATGGAATACCAGATAAATATCCCACATCAGAGGCGGAAAGTATAAAACCACAATATCCTTATGCTTTAACCAAAAATTTAGGAGAGCAGATCTTAATGCATTATGCAAAAATTTATGGTGTTCAGGTTACTTCTATGAGATTATTTAACGTATATGGTACAAGATCAAGAACATCAGGAACTTATGGGGCTATGTTTGGAGTTTTTTTAGCACAAAAATTAAAAAATAAACCACTTACAGTAGTTGGTGATGGAAATCAAAAAAGGGATTTCACTTATATTTCTGACGTAATTGAAGCGTTCTCCAAATCAATGAGGCTGAAAAAAAATTTTCAAATATTTAACGTTGGAACAGGAAAACCCATATCTATTAATAATATTGTAAAATTATTGGGCTGTAAAAGTATTAAAATCCCCAAAAGGCCTGGTGAACCAGATCAAACAAATGCAAAAATAAAAAAAATTCAAAATGAGTTAAACTGGAAACCTAAAATTAGTATAGAGCTTGGTATTAAAAAACTTTTAAAAGATATAAATTATTGGAATAATGCACCTGTTTGGACACCCAAAACAATTAAGTTAGCAACAAAAGAGTGGTTTGAATATTTAAAATGATAACTTTAGCTGAAAAAACTATTTTAAAGAAAATCAAAAACCTAAAGTTAAAAAAAAAAAAATTGTTCTATGTCATGGTGTTTTTGATTTAGTGCATCTAGGACATATTGAGCATTTTAAAAGTGCAAAAAAATTTGGTGATTACTTAATAGTATCTATAACTAAAGATAAATTTATAAAAAAAGGACCTAGAAGACCATTTTTTAACGAGCAGCAGAGAATGGAATATTTAAATAATATTAAAATAATTGACCATGTAATTTTGAGTAACACCGAATCTTCTTTAGATGTCATTAATTTATTAAAACCAGATTTTTATGTTAAGGGACCTGACTATAAGAATAGTTTTAAAGATAAAACAAAAAAAATAATTTTAGAAAAGAAAGCTGTTAATAAAAATAAAGGTGTAATCAAATTTACAAATGACATTACATTTAGTTCAAGTAACATTTTAAATACAAGTAATTTTATTTTTAGTGACCAACAAAGAAATTTTATTAACAATTTAAAAAAAAAATTTAGTTATAATAAAATTGAAACAATTCTAAAAAAATTTAAAAAATTAAGAGTATTAGTTATAGGTGAGCTAATAATAGATAAATATTGTTTTGGAGATGTTATTGGTAAATCAGGAAAAGAACCACATTTAGTTTTAAAAGAAAACTTAATTGAACACTATCTTGGAGGTTCAGCGGCAGTCGCTAGACACTTGTCTACATTTGTTAAGAATGTAACAATTATATCGCCATTTGGTAAAGAAAAATTCTATGAAACAATTATTAAAAAAAAATTTGATAAAAATATAATCCATTCTTTTTTTAAACCTTATTCGAATTTCAAAACAATAACAAAAACTAGATTTGTAGATAAAAATTCAAACTATAAATTATTTGGATCATATTTATTACCAGATAAAATGAGTTCACTTACAGAAGAAAATCTCATTAAATTAATTAAAAAAAATAAACAAAAAACTAACATGATATTAGTTTGTGATTATGGACATAATTTTATCTCAAAAAAAATTGCAACTGAAATAATTAAAAAAAATAAATATACATTTTTAAATGCCCAGGTTAATGCCTCAAATAAAGGCTTCCATAATATAAATAAATATAGCTCTGTTAATTCAATAATTATTAATGAAAATGAATTAAGACAGGAGCTTAGAGATAGTACAAGTGATATTAAAAATCTTGCGAAAACACTGATAAAAAATAAAAATATTCAAAATTTGATAATAACTAGAGGTTCAGACGGTGCATTATTAATGAATAACAAGTATAGAGTATTTTATTGTCCAGGTTTTGCTTTAAAATCAATTGATAAAGTTGGTGCAGGTGACGCAATGTTATCATTGGCATCTCTTGGCCTTAAATTAAAACTTGATCCTGAACTTGTTTTGTTTATTAGTTCTTTAGCAGCTGCGATGTCAGTTGAAAGTATTGGTAATAGAGAACATGTCACATATCAAAAACTAGATAGAATATTGGAGTATATGCTTAAATGAAAAAAATTTTTATAACAGGGGGAGCTGGATATGTGGGATCTAAATTAGTACCAAAACTACTAAGTTTAGATTATGAAGTTACAGTTTTTGATTTAATGATTTATGGTGATGATGTTTTAGATGACCATGTTAAATTAAATAAAGTTAAAGGAGATATAAGAGATATAGAATTGCTGGAAAAGCATCTGCCTGGTAATGATACTCTAATTCATTTAGCATGTATTTCTAATGATCCTAGCTTTGAATTAAACCCTACTTTAGGTAAGTCAATAAATCTTGATGCTTTCGAACCATTGGTACAATCAAGTATAAAAAGTGGGATCAATCAATTTATTTATGCATCATCCTCCTCTGTATACGGAATTAAAAAAGAACAAAATGTTACTGAAGAAATGACTCTAGAGCCACTTACAGATTATTCTAAATTTAAAGGAGATTGTGAAGCAATATTAAATGGTTACAGCTCAGAAAATTTTATAACAACAACTATTAGGCCGTCAACAGTATGCGGATATGCAAAAAGACAAAGATTAGATTTAGTTGTAAATATTCTCACTAATCACGCTTTTCATAAAAGAGAAATAAAAGTTTTTGGAGGAAATCAACTTAGACCTAACGTTCACATCAATGATATGGTTAATTCTTATTTAACAATATTGGAAGCAGAACCAAAAAAAATAAATAAAGAAATTTTTAATGTAGGTTTTAGGAATCAATCAGTAAATGAGTTGGCGGATGACGTTAAAGCTATAATTGGTAATGATATTAAAATAATAAATACAAAATCTAATGATAATAGATCCTATCATGTAAGTTCTCAAAAAATTAGAGATATTTTGGGTTTTGAAACAAAATATACTGTAAAAGATGCTGTAGCTGACTTAAAAAATTCATTTGAAAAAAAACTACTAATCAACACTTTTGATAATGAGTTTTTTTATAATATAAAAAGAATGAACACCATAAAATTACAGTGAAAGTAAGATATTCATATTTGTCAGAACAATTTGGTAACTGTCCAGATCTTTGGCTCAGTCTAAAAAAATTTGTTAAATCCGGTGATTTTACTTTAGGAAAACCTTTGCAAAAATTTGAAAATAAATTTGCTAAACTAATAGGTACAAAATATGCTGTAGGGGTTAACTCAGGAACAGATGCGTTAAAACTTCCTTTGAAAGCTATTGGAATTAAGGCTGGTGATGAAATTATAACAGCTGCAAACACATTTGTTGCAACGGTGGGTGCTATAACGGAACTTGGTGCAAAACCAGTATTTGTAGATTGTGATGATACATTCTGCATGAATGTAAATTTAATAGAAAAGAAAATTACAAAAAAAACTAAGGCTTTAGTTCCAGTCCACTTTACTGGGTATATGACGAATATGCCTAGTATAATGAAATTATCTAGAAAATATAAAATTCCAATTGTAGAAGATGCATGCCAATCAATCTTAGCAAATATAAATAAAAAAAATGCTGGTACTTGGGGAATAGCTGGATCTTTTTCGTTACATCCTTTAAAAAATATTAATGTTTGGTCAGATGGTGGGATAATCACAACAAATAATTATTCTTTATACAAAAAATTATTACTTCTTAGAAATCATGGATTAGTAGACAGAGATACAGTAAAAATATGTGGGTATAATTCTCGTTTAGACACTTTTCAAGCTGTAGTTGGAAATTGGCTTTTACCAAGTGCCAAAAGTATTTCAAACCAAAGAATTAAAAATGCTAATTATTTTGATAGAGAGTTGTCTAAAATAAAGGAAATAACTATTCCACCCCGACCTAAAAATTTTAGAATAGTTTATCACTTATATATAGTTTTTTCTGAGAAAAGAGATGAGCTTTATAAATATTGTTTAAAAAAAGGGATAGAAGCTAAAATTCATTATCCAGTTCCAATTTATAGACAGGAAGCTTACAAGTATTTAAAGCATAAAAAAGGTGATTTTAAAGTTTCTGACCAACATGCAAAAAAAATAATCTCCTTTCCTTGTGATCAGCATTTAAATATTAAGCAATTAAAATATATCGTTGATACAGTAAAAAGTTTTTATAAATAGCATGAAGATTCCCTACGTCGATTTAACTTATAAAAATAAATCTAAAAAAGATTTAATAAAAGTATTCAAAAAAGTATTAGATCAAGGTCAATTTGTTGGGGGAGATGAAATAGATTTATTTGAAAAAAAAATCGCCAAATTATGTGGCACAAATTATGCTGTTGCTTTAAATAGTGGAACAGATGCTTTAACTTTGGCATTACATTTATTAGGAGTAAAAAAAGGAGATGAAGTTATAACTCCTCCAAACTCATTTATAGCATCAACAGCTGTCATAGTGCATTTGGGAGCAAAACCTGTATTTGTTGACGTTCTGAGTGATCAAAATATTGATCCGAACAAAATACAAAATGCAATTACAAAAAAAACTAAAGTAATAATGCCTGTTCATTTATCTGGAAGGATGTCTCAGATGGATAAAATAATGTCTATTGCAAAAAAAAATAAAATTTCAGTTGTTGAGGATGCTGCTCAGTCAGTGGGTTCAAAATATAAAAATAAAATGTCGGGATCTTATGGTGATTTTGGTTGTTTTTCAGCTCATCCACTTAAAAATCTTAATGCATTAGGAGACTCTGGTTATTTAACAACTAATAATTTTAAATATTACAAAAAGATAAAAAGTTTAAGCAATCATGGAATGGAAAATAGAAACATTATAAAAAATTTTGGTTATGTTTCGAGAATGGATAATTTGCAAGCTGCTTTTCTTAACCATAAATTAAAAAATTTAGATGACGTAATTTCTCGAAGACGAAAAAATGCATTTATATATATGAAGGAATTAGATAGGAAGTTTGTATTTTTTAATGACGAAAAAAAAAATGAATTCAATACATATCATACTTTTGTTGTGCAACTCAGGTTAAGAAACAAACTGAGAAAATATTTACAAGATAAAGGAATTGCAACCTCGATTCATTACCCTGTTCCAATTCATCTACAGCCAGCATCTAAATTTTTGGGTTATAAAAAAGGAGATTTTAAAATTTCTGAAAAACAGTCTGAAAAAATATTAACACTTCCCGTTAATGAAAATTTATCTGGAGATCAAGTTAAATACATTTGCAGATGTATTAATCAATTTTATGTTTAAAATCGATTAAAAACTTTATATTTCTTGTATATTTGATATACAAAATCCATGGAGGAGCATAATAATCTTATATTAGATGGTACGAAAATTGCTTGGCATTTAGAACGAGTGGAGAAGTGGCAAAAAGGTGAGAGAGTAGCTCCTATCACAATAGATATGGCCCTCACAAGAGCGTGCAATTATTCGTGTGGTTTTTGCTACGCAATGTTCCAAGAAAATGATCGTAAAGTAATTACTAAAAAAGTAATTTTTGAATTTTTAGAAGATTGTGCTGAGATAGGTGTTAAAGGTATTAGTTTTGTTTCAGATGGAGAGAGCACTATATCTCCTGTATTTGTTGATGCATGTAAATATGGTCACGAACTAGGAATATCAATGGCAGTTGGTACAAATGCATTTGTATTAACAAAAAATAAATTAGAGGAAGTATTGCCATATTTAACTTATTTAAGAGTTAACTTTTCAGCAGGTGAAAAAAAAAGATATGCAGAAATAATGGGCGTTAAAGAAAATTCTTTTGATAGAGTTTGTCAGAACATTAAAGACATGGTTGAACTAAAAAAAAAAAATAATTTAAAAGTTACCATTGGTATGCAAATGGTTTTGATGCCTCAGGATGCAGATCAAATAATTCCATATGCTAAACTTGGAAAAGATTTAAGACCAGATTATGCTATAATAAAACATTGTTCTGATAATGAGGATGGTGGTTTAGGTGTTGATTATGATGCGTATGAAAAATTGTATCCTTTATTAAGGGAAGCAGAAAAATTATCAGACGATGAGTATAAGTGTGTGATTAAATGGTCAAAAATAGAGGATAAAGGTAACAATAATCGTTCATATCAAAGATGTTACGGTGCCCCCTTCATGCTACAAATGTCAGGAACAGGATTAGTGGCTCCGTGTGGAGGATTATTTAATGAAAAATACAAAAAATTTCATATTGGAAATATATGTGAAACTAGATTTAAAGATATATGGAGCTCAGATAGATATTGGGAGGTTATGAATTATCTATCATCACCAAAGTTTAATGCCCAAAAAATGTGTGCAAGCTTATGTTTGCAACACAAAGTTAATGAGACATTAGATAATTATGTAAAGGGCAAAGTAAAAATAGAAAAACCAGATTCAGAGCCACCAGAACATATAAATTTTATTTAAATTAAATGAAATTAACTGACTATATAGGTGAATATATATCTAAAATTGCTGACAATGTTTTTGTGGGACAGGGAGGTAATATTATTCATGTCCTTGATAGTCTTGGTAAAAGAAAAGATATTAAAATAATACCCTCTCAAAATGAACAAGGTGCTGCAATTGCTGCTGATGCATATTCTAGATTTAATGAAAAAAAAATAGGGATTACCGCAACAACAAGTGGCCCTGGAATGTTAAACTTAATGCAGGGAATTGCATGTTCTTTTTTTGACTCCATCCCTACAATCCACTTTGTTGGAGCAGTAGTTACAAAACAGCTTAGAAAAAATAAAAAAATTAGACAAATAGGCTTTCAAGAAATGGAAGTTGTAGATATCGTAAAACCCATAACAAAGTATGCAGTTCTCTTAAAGGACAAAAATATGATTAAATATGAACTGGAAAAAATGTTTTATTATGCGAAAGAGGGTAGGCAAGGACCAGTTTTAATGGATTTACCGGATGATTTACAGAGAGCTGAAATTAATCCAAAAAAATTAAAAGGTTTCAAGCCACCTAATAAATTAAAGAAAAAAGTTTTATTTGAAAAAAAATTTTTAAAATTAATAAAAAAATCGAAAAGACCGCTAATAGTTGTTGGTCATGGAATAAATCTTTCAAATACTAAAAAAGAGCTCTATAAATTTATTTCTAGAACAGGAATTCCATTCAGCCCATCATGGGCTACTGTCGATTTATTCATGTCAGAGGACGAGCTGAATGCAGGTACTTTTGGAGTTGCGGCTACTCGCTATGGAAATTTTGCAATACAAAATGCAGACCTTTTAATTTCATTAGGCTGCAGATTAAATACCCAGATAACTGGTAGTAATTTAAAATCTTTTGCACCTAATGCAAAAAAAATAGTTGTAGATATTGATGATAATGAACTAAAAAAATCAAATGGACTTAAATATGACTTAAAAATTAATTTAAATTTAAAAGAATTTTTTAAAATAATTAATCCAAAAATTAAACACAAAAAAAATTATAGTAAATGGATAAGTAAATTTAGATCCTGGAAACTGAAGTATCCAATAGTTCATAAAAAATATTATAGACAAACTAAAAAATGTAATCCTTACGTATTTTTTAGAAGTCTATCAGAGCAAACTGGTAAAAATGATGTATTAATTCCTGATGCCAGTGCAAATTTAATTTGGGCCATGCAATCTTTTAAAGTTAAGGGACAGAAAATTTTTACTGCTCTTAACCATTCACCTATGGGATATTCCATGCCAGCAACTATTGGTGCATATTTGGCTGACAAAAATAAAAATGTTATATGCACAATTGGGGATGGATCTATGCAGATGAATGTACAAGAACTAGCAACTATAAGCCATTTTAATCTTCCTGTAAAAATATTTGTCATAAATAATAATGGGTATGGATTAATTAAACAAACCCAAGATACATGGTTAGACTCTAGAAGAGTAGGTGTTGATAGTGGATCAGGTTTAGCAATGCCAAATTTAATTAAGATTGCAAATGCCTACGGAATTAAAACTTTTGAAATTAATAATCATAAAGAAATGGATAAGAAATTAATACAAATTTTGAAAAGTAAATCTCCTGTGCTTTGTGACGTTAAAGTAAACGAAAAACAAAAAGTAATACCTAAACTGGAATTTGGAAGAGCGATTCACGATCTTAGCCCTAGATTAAGTGAAAAAGAGATTAATTTAAATATTATCAAATGATCAAAATAGATTTTAATGATCTATTAGATAATTATAATACTAATCTACTAGATAACCTTAGAGGATTTGGAAGCGAAGAGGATTATATTAAGTTTTATGTTCCAGGAACTTCTTCGATTAAAAGTTTTTATAATTTAATTGATGCTTTTGTAGAGAGTCATCAATTAGAGTTTGTAATTTTTTATAAACAAAATTCATTTGAAAAAAAATTAATTGAAGAAATAAATTCTTTTTTAAAAAAGGTGAGCATTAGCAAAGAAAGTATAGAAGATAATTTAATAATTTTAGAAATTAAAGTTGATAAAGGTCTTTATAAAATTTTTAGTGATAAAAAAAAACCTAAAATAAAAGAGGTTGATGTATTTGATATTAAACAAAATAAAATTGACAGAAAAAACAAAATAATAGGATTTAGGTCTGAAAAAAAAATAGAGTCTATCTATCTCAATAATATTAGTAAGATTATAG
>MDTB01116099.1_pt1 | contig 13169 bp, 3 predicted proteins | sample 811161 | NCBI WGS metagenome assembly MDTB01 (sample SAMN05326650, study PRJNA326480) | marine metagenome | isolation source: seawater | place: Mediterranean Sea | collected 2009 | reverse complement strand
GACACCAAACCCCTATCCATCAAAATAACGCAGTGCTTGAAGCAATTATGAAGCAAAATTAATATAGCAGGTTTATAATATGTTAAGAACAAGATTTAGCGCATTATTTTGGTATTTCTTGTAAAAGTAGTATTTAACCAATAAAATGTCTTTGCCTAGTCCACCCGCTTCGCCAAGAGACGGTGATAACGTGAAATTATTTATCAACGAACGAGTGTCTGAGGAGAAAAGTCAAAATGATGCAGATGAAAGTAAGGAAAATATAGAAAGTCTTCCTATCTACGAACATGAAAATGAGCACTAAGAATTTTTACAAGCCATTGCACGAGGAAAATGGGACGATGACGGTGGTGTTACGGATCTCAGGAACAACTTATTTGATTATGGTGATAGTGACACCGATGATGAAGAACATTTAGTAAATCATCTAACAATGAGTAGAGAAGAAGCGGCAAAATTGCGAGAAAGCGAAAATGAGCGGATTGAGAGAGAAGACTTTGAAGAGAGAGCAGAGAAAGATGTTCTAATACGCCTACTAGAACGACATGATGGTGTTAAATCGCTGGGAAAAAAACTGGGTATTGTTGCGTTCGTCTTGTTTCTTTTATGTATATTTTTTGGAAGAATGACGCCAGATCCAAGTTTACAGTATATCTTAAATCGACTTTCATTATTCCCATTTTTCATAGTCATTTGCACGTTAGGATGTCTAATGTTACATAAAAAACAATTTTATGGATCGTATAAAAGGAAAGATCGTGTGATATTGTGGGTTGCATTACTCGGTTGCGTCTCATCTTTTATGGCGTTGACATATTACGGTGTATCCCCATCTACTACTCTGAGTATAATTTTGCCTCCTTTAACTCTAGGCTTGTCAGTTGGACTTTTTTCGTCGTCCGCTTTATTTTTAAAAAGATCATTTCGTCAATGGCCTGATGGCTTGAAACAAATATCAATAATTATTTCAACATTATGTTTAGGTGGTCCACTCGGTGCAATCGTTGGTGTGGTTCGTCTCCAGGCTTCATCTATTGATATAGTACCAGCAGGGACGCTTGGTAACCTTGTGATGGTGGTTGTAATAGGTGGCGCATATTTAATACTTTTGACTAATAAGAAGGTACAGAAAAAAGTGGAACATTTGGAAGGTACTAGTCGATTGTTTGTTAGTATGGGTGGTGTCTTTGTAGCTATACCATGTATAGCAAGAGTTTTAGCTCATATGTTAGACCCCACATATACAGAATATACTGGAGGTACTGAAGACCGTGATTTATCGTTTCTTGTAGCATTGATGATAATCTCAATTTCTGTTGGGATTTTATTTGCCGCGCATGAAGAGACGCATAAATTATTTGGCGGCCAGATTAAAGTCAATGTAGTCTTGGCATTGTACATTTTTATGATTTCAGCATTTCCATTTTTCTTACCTTTTGAATTTTTGAGAAAGACTATACAGCAAACTCTATTTGCTGATATTTGTTTAATGCTTTTTTCATTGCTAATCCTGTACATGGCATGGTTTGGATTATTAAGTGTAGTATTTATATTTAACAAAGCCGAGGCAAAACGATTTAAACTGCTTATGAAGCACACGTTTGATACAAGTAGCGACGAAAGTTCAGATGATGATTCAAGTGACAGCTCCGTATCGTCAACACTTGTTGGTACCGTACGAATCTTTTACGACAGCATGCATGCGTTATACAAAGAGTTTAAAGCATTTGCGCGTGCAAGCAAAGTTTTACGCGAATGGAAATTTGCTTCTTTTGTATATTTGTTTGCGTTTTCGCCTTGGCTGGTATTAACATCTTCCATAATTAGAAGGCCAAGACTTCAAAGCCTCTTTGGTGTAAATATAAACGAGGTCACAAGAGTTAATATTTTTACTGTCTCTGCTGGTCTTGCTGGAATTTCTTTTTTTATATTATTGTACATCATTGCATATTGGAATCGATCGGTTAGAAAAAAATTTTCAAAGTCGCAACAGAGAACGATTTCATTTGTGTTTGTAGGTGTTTTATTTCTGGTATATCCCATTCATCTTTTGCAAAATGTCCTCCCGTTTTCATATGCCTTATACGTATCATTTTTGTTAATGTTTTTCTCAGCCATGATAGGGCTGCAAACGTTTTATGACTTTATTTATATGAGCTTTAAAAGTCGTCAGTATAGAAAACATATACTGTTGTATATATTAGGGATGTTTTTGCCGACGTATATGATTGAAATATTCTTCTTTATGGCAATTGACATTTTGAAAGATGTAGGCCCAATCACATACAACAGCTTTGAAATGCTGGCAATAGGATCTCCAATTGCAACAGTTTTATATGGAGCATGGATTTTTTTAATAAAGTGGAGGCTTAAGCAGACAATCAACGTTGTAGGGCAAAAGGCATTTTCAATTTTGTATGTCATAATCTTCATTCCATGCGCAATCTTGCTGTGCATTTCAAACACGTTTAAAGTGTTTTCATTTAACATTTGGGGAGGGGGACTTGATGATCAACATGCTAGATTATTCATTGTTATTCTAAGTTTAAGCATCTCGTCGGTTTTAACCATTATTCTCCTTGCATTTCTATTATGGCTCCTTGCGAAATATCCTGCAAAAACAAAGCTACCGCCAGGGCTGATAGAAGAGATCGAAAAAGCAAAAGTTGATATGCACGATATTCAAATATTGGAGAAGGAAATGCGAAATCAAAGAGATAGTTTAGGTGTAAAATCGAAAGATATTCAAGAAAAACTAGAAATGTTGAAATCTCAACACCAAGAAGATTTAGAAAAGTTGAAAAGTTTAAAAATTGAGGCAAAAAATGCGATTTCTCTGGGTGGAAGATTACTTCAGAAAGCTATAAGAAGTTTTAAAACATGCAAAGTTACTGAAGAAAATTTTAAAACAGCTGATAGTAGATTACTAGAAGAAGTTGCCCGTCGGGACCAATTATCAAAGAGGAACAATAATGCTGATGTAGACGTGGAAAATGGATCGAAGGGAGTGGCATTATACCAAGCTGCACAAAAAAACTTTGAAGCGAATCAAGATTCGGCTTTAAATGTTGCAAAATTACTAAAGCACGTAAAATTATTAGTCTTGCTGAATTTGAATATAGAGCGTTATGAAGCATTATGTTTGAAACACCTTCGAAACGGAGAGCACTATAAAGCAACAGTTAACTTATTATTTTCGAAAAAAAAGTTAGAGAAACTCGGATCGATGGAGCCAACGGAGGAAAATATTGAACGTTTTCTCAAAGGTCAAAAGATAGTAGAGAATTTTGCTGCAATCGAAATGAAAACTGCAAAACGCCTTGAAATATTCATTTTAATGGCTGAAGACGCCACCAATAATTATGAATATAAGTTGTCTAAAATGGGACACGAAGCATTGATATCAAGGTTGTATCGTATTGAGCTAGAATGCGCTATCAAAGAAAAAGAGAAAGAAATCGCAGAAAGATTGAAAGATGACTACAATGCATCTAAGATGAATTCATCTAAAATAACAGTAGCAGACAAAGAACTATCCATTGCAAGCGAGATCTTATCTAATTTTTTACAATACAAACAAAAGATATTGAAAAATATTGAACGTTTCAAGGCATATGAAGAGAATGCATTCGCAAAATTGCAACTAGATAAAACTAGGTTAGCAATGGAAAAAGTTGATAATTCTGATTTTCAGAGGCTTAGTGACTTAGAGCAACAGTTGTTAAAACAGTCGAATACCTTCGAAAGGACACAAGGCCTACTAGCTCAACATTTTAAACATTTGAAACAGCAAAAAGATATTGAGGTATTAATACATAAACAAAACACGGTGAAAAACAAATTAAAGTCACTTACCGAAGCTGGCAAACGAGCAGAAACAAGAGAGAGTGATGCTGGTAAAAAGGTCAAAATTTTAAAAGGCTTCGAAAAGCTTCGAGAGAAACGTGATTTGATTAAACAATTGAGATTAATAAAAGATGTTGAAAGATTGGGAAAACAATTGGAAAAAGCACGAGGAGATATGAAAGTTGGAAAACAACAGGTGACGCAAGACGTGTTATGGCAAGTCGAAAGTATGTTTTCGAGGACAAATGTTACTGATATTCTTACTATTCCAAAAACGTGGTGTCGATCAATGGCAATGATAGCAAATTACAACTTATTTCGGATTTCATTGATACGAAGTCAGTTAGAGACAACAAGATATAAATTGGATGCAATGTTATACAATGATTCGAAAACAAAAAATTCTCTTGAAAATAAAACTGCTCAAAAATTGAAGGAGAAAGCACTTAATACGAAAAATCAACTTGAGTATCAATTGAGCTTGTTTAAAAAGTATTATGCATCATATAAAAGTCTAATCGTTGCGTATTCACAAGAATATGAAGCTGATAAGTATATCGATCATATCCAAATTTTCAATGCTGCAAAAGATGAATGGGAAGAGATATGTGAGGTATTTGAAATCAAACATGGGTTTGAGAAGACGAAAAAGATTGACACGAAAAATCTTGGGAATGGATTTCTCTCAAAAAAATCGAAGTTGAAATCAAAATGGATGAAAGCAAAAGCAAAATTGAAACTAGCAGTTGCTTTATCGAGTAGTGTCAAGGAAGAATGGACAATTTATAATTTAATAAGTAAGATTGAACCAATGAAAAATCAATTAAAATCTGGCCTTAATCTTTTGCGCCAGGCAGATCTGAAGCTAACGAAAAAATTGGCCGCTCTGCACGAAGAGCAGATAGTAGCAGCAGACAAACTGAGGACGGCAAAGGCATTACAAGAAGAAGAATTTCAAAAAAGAATATTGGAAACGAATATATTTATAGTTACATACATAGGTAGCTTAAAAAAATGGGGTACTGCGTTTAATGACAACGGTATCTTGGGTGTGATCTTTTTGCAATTCTTTCTTATAGTATGCCCATTGTTAAGTATAGTTGTGAATGCATTTTATTCTATCTCACCAATAAATTTCATTCTAGATAAGAATAGTATAGATACACTTGGACATATTATCATTTGTGGGATTGCGTCATCGGTGTATATTTCTGAGTATGCTGCGATGTTTTCAAAGTATAGTTCCCCGAAGTCTGCGGTAGCGGTATTAATTTTATTGATTCTTGCACATTTGTCATCAACTGCCTTGCGGCTTGTCAACGTAGGAGATAGTATTATATCCCCAGGAGATGCCACAGTTGTGCAGTATTTTTCTGTATTGTACATGATAGGCACTATTCCATTCGTAGCGTCGCCTCCACCATTAGATTTAAAAATGGCATGTTTATCTGTTGTTTGTATAGTTATACCAGGATTTCTTGCATACCCCAATATACATTTAAATGATATTAGTAATTTTTCCACGGAATTTTTGATTTGTTTAAATAGCATTATTCTTGGCTTTACTTGGTTTAGTTTAGCATGTAGGGAAAAATTTTGGATCTCCCCTCTAAAATGTCTAAAACAGATGGAACACAATGACGTTCCTGTGAACAAAGACGATGCATTAGACGAAGGCGATGATGAGGAGAAAGAGCAGAAAAATACAGTACATTTTGCAACATCTCCGATGACCTTGTTTCTAGAGTTACTTCTTTTAATAGTAATTCCAGTAGGACTAATTTTCCCTATGGTGATTTTTAGTCAAAAAATGCGCGTTGCGACATCTATTTTAATGACCACATTTTTTGCTATTTATAGCATAGTCTGCGGCGTATATACTGTTTTTCATGTACTTCGACAACGAAAGATTCTAATAGAAGTATTGCAATCCATGGCAAAGAACCAGAAAGCCAGTACGTGGGTATCTCACTTTGTAATGTTGTTTGTTTTGATTATCGGTTTTATGCTAGCTTTTCATGTGTCGTTGGAGACAAAGCGCGCCGGGATAATAGCCACAATATTGTATGGTGGTACAATATATTTCATTGGTAATTTTGGACTTAGACATCGTGTGAAAAATGACGTAGTCTTAATGATGGGTTTGTGTTGCTTTTTGCCATTTGTAACTGGTGTTGTTTTTATATCATTGTATTTAAATACTACATTTGTTGATAGCAATTTTAGTGCGATTGGATTTTCATTAATTTCGTTGATTCCCACTTTAAGCATATGTTTTGTTTTAATGTGGTTTGCTCAAACGTTTTTGAAATCGCGGAAAGGTGGCGATATTATTCTATCCGTAGGATCTCTAGTGTGTTGCTGCTTTTGTTTTCTTCCATTTGGAATGGTATTACCAACAATTTTTTCAATGGATTTCACAGCTACAGTTGAAAAAGCGACATTATTAAGAGTTACAATAAGCGTCATATCTTTCCTTTGTATGGCCATGATTATTTTAGCCTCGAATGTAGCAACAAGTACATTCTTAAGTTTAGAAAAGGAACGTATGGCGAAAAAAGTTGTCCGTGAAATTATACATGATCTTGATGTTGAACATAAAGTAGCAAGTAAAGAGGATATAGTGCGACCTCTGTTTGATTTTTTATACGACAAAAAAGATGAAGAGTTAATGGAAAATTTGAAATTTAATAATGATATGCTTCGTTCGTTGGACGATGGAAAAAAAACCGTAATTGTTGGGTCTAAGGAATTTAAAACTCAAGTGAAGAGACGTACATTGAAATTATGCCAGAAATGCTTGAAAGAAAAGCAGTCTTACGTAAAGGCTAAAAAAAAAATGACAATATGTCGACCATGCGAAATACATGAAATTTATCAGACACAGCGAGACAAACTTTTATTAGAGCAAGAACATAAATATGCGGATGAAGAGCAGAAAGCTATTCTTCGTTTAAAGAAACAGAAGGAGCTTGAGGATAAATTAAAAAGGAAGCAAAAGGAAGCAAGCAACTATGTAGAAGCGTTGAGAAAGCGTGATGCAAGGCAATACGGCGATGCCATACAAATCTTAAATGTTATAGTCAAGGATAATCCAATGGAAATACGATTCATTCTGCTACGTTGCTATGTCAATTATGGCCTAAAGCGTTACAAAGATGCTTTGGATGATGCATATGCATGTTATGAACTGAATCAAAAACGCATTGAAGCAATGATAATGATACCGGTTGCGATGTGTGGTATGTCTGACCCAAAATCTGCTGCCAAATTCTTAAAAATAACGCGAAAGAAGTTTCCATCATATGAGAAGTTTGCAGAGCTTGATGGACTTGCACATAAATTAATACAGCTACGTGTAAATAACAATGATAAAAAGGGATTTAGCCTTTTTGGAAGACGTCGAGGGGTTGGCACCACGTCAAAAATTGAAGCAATCCAAAGCAAAGTTGCTGAATACGCTTTCTCGATCATTGATGCATCAATAAGAAGGCGAAATAAATTTGAACTAAAGAAAAAAACAAAATTACTAGCAACAAGAAAAATGCAAGCGGAAAATAGTTTAGAAGCAAAATATGGCATATATATTGCAGCCGCGAGAAATGTACAAAGACGAAAAGGTGGTTTACGACCAAAAGTATACGTTAGAGTTTATATGAAACAAATGTCTAACAATGATGTGAAACAAAATAGGCCCAAATCACATATAGCTCAATCACGTGGAAAACTACTTCATGAGACGGGTGATATCCAAACGGTCGCCAATTATACTTTTTTTTACAATGAATTTGTATTAACGAAAAGATGGATATTGCTAGAGTATCCGTCAAAACTATCGTTTCAATTGATGGAAGTAAATGATTCCACCGATGGGAGAGATGAATGCATTGGTTCGATCAGTATTGCTGCGTTCCAAATATTACGGTATATTAGAAGACGGGAATATTTAGAAATTCCTCTGGAGCCTGGACATTTTAGTAAATGTGCAAGTACTACATACGATGGTATTAATGATACAAGTGGGGAAGCAGGAAAAATTCCACGTTTATGTCTTTCCTTTTCGACTTTATCAGATGAAAGTATAGTTACAATTATGAGGAAGAAAGTTTGTTTCTCATTAATGAGGGATACATTTACGGGATGGAAAGATACGTGTGGCAACGTTGTACAAAAAATAAGACAAACACTAGAAGAGGTATTTGCTCAATACGCAGTTGTTTTTCCGTATGAACAGAAAGCAAAAGGCACGAAGAAGAAAAAGAAAAAACCATCTGTAGCCGATATAACTCGTGATAAAACTGAAGAACTGAAAAAAGAGCTTGAGGATCAGCAAAGACGTAAGGATCACTGGCATCGGCAAGTGACGGAGTTTTATAAAAAGCACCATCCGAAAAAAGCGCACTATGCTTTAGTAATGAATTTAATGGGGAAACACGACGGTAACGAGGAGGCACTGTTTAAAAAGTTACATAAAAAATACAATGTTGACATCGAGGATAATCAGCATGCATTTACACATGAACACAACCAGCATGGAAAACTGAAAGAGAAAAAAAGTATAAAAACTGAAAGAGTGAAACTGCTTACTAAAGGTTTGGCCGGTGTCTTAATATCACATGATGGTATGATTAAGTTGTACCAGCAATCTAATTTATTTTCCGATCAATGCGAAAGTATTTTAGCAAATATATATAAACGAAAAACATCGATTGAACGGGAACGTAGACAAGATAACAAATACATACCTCCGAAAGGCTTTAATTTTAAAATGTTTTGCATTTCTTTATACGAAGTATACGTTGCAAGGCATGGTCCTCAGTTTCGCCATATGGCTAAATCATATTTAGCCAAACAAATTTGCTTTGTACAATTAAGACGATTTTGTCCCATGTACAAGAAATGGAGGCGTAATCAAGTTATATCGACCATGAAAATCAGTGATGCGAAATTTGGTTCCGGCACAAGTCCTCAAGCATTACGACAAAAAAACTACGCTTCAAAGGCGGCATTAAAAATGCAAAGGGCATTTCGAACAAATCTTATTAGAAAAAATGCAGCAAATAAAATAACAAACTTTATTAGAAAAATTTATAATTTATCAACAGAATCAAAGTTACGGAAGAAAAACAAAAAGCACGATGAAGATGATGAAGAAGATGATGAGGAAGAAGAAGAAGAATTAGCAGATGATGAGAATAAAGATGAGAAAAAGGATGCAAAGACTAAAAAGTCATGGATTGAAAGGCAAATTGACAACGTTTTGGGTAGAAAAGATGACGACGATGATGATTTAGTCACCAAAGAGAAGGAGGGAGAGGGGGAGTCAAAAAACGCAAATAACGTGGTAGAAAAAGAAAGAGTTCAACAAGATCTCGTTGAATCTGTTGTTGAAAAAATAGTTGTAAAAGGCAGTAAAGGTTACGTTTATTTTAAAACGAAGCCTGAACATTACTTTGTCCCTGGACAAAATATAGTTTTCTATAATTTTACGAAAGGTGGCAATGCTACTGATTTACAACGATTAAATGGTCGATGGCCGGTAAAAAAAAAGAAAGGAGGAAAAGCTTTATCTGGAAAAAATGTATTCTTTCTTACAAATGTCGATGAAACCGAGGACTCTATAGTCTTGGAGTTTGATACGTTAGGTTTAAGTCAAAAAACGTTTATTGGAGATGAGCCAAAAAAAGAATTGGATGAAGCGGCTACTATATCAGTCAGAAAAACTAAATTTTCACTTGCGTTTCAAAACATGCTGAAAAAAAAAAAGCATCGCGTTCTATGGACGACCATTAGTAAGTTAGTATTTGATATCACAATGAAAGCTCGTGAGGAAGTGCGCAGTAAGAAGAAAGTTGATACAAACATTTCCGTTGATTGGAGAGCGACTGAGAATATCATGGCTTTATATAATAACTACGCAGGCCGATTTTTACAATATATTTCCATTGCTATGGCAAATGGCCCATTAGCATATGGTAGCGAGAGCGAGGATTCTATACCTCAAGTTGACGAGGTAAAGAGTAGCAATGTTACAACGACGATGGCCCCGAAGACAAATCAAGATAAAGCACTTGAAACCTTGCAGATATTAGCACACATACCACAAATGAAGCTTCCACCTGAATATGGAAATACCTTTCAAATATTTTTAATCATATCTTTCTTGTTAGCTGTTGCCTTTCCCATGTTTACAAGGCGCGCCGTGCGGCGTGCAAGGGATGGTAAAATGGGTCTAGGTGACGACGGAAGAAAGGCTGCAACATGTTCAAAGGAAGGATCATATATGCTTACTTTGAATATTGTCAGCAATACCTTCTTCTTTGGAGTTATGATTACTTTAGTAAAGGCGTTTGCTTGTGGTTATGATCCGTTGCTGCAACAATTTACATTACTTGCAGATCCGTCCATCGAATGTTTTGGTTTAAGTAGTTTCGTTCATTACATTTACATGCTCTTAGCAGGTATTGCAATTGTTCTTTTTTATCCATTAGCAACGATGCTTATTCCCACCTTTCAATTTATGAATAAAGGTTTAGATATTAAATTTGATGCCTCGTTTATTACGTTAGAGAAACAATCTGATTTATTTGTTGCCATTTTAGCAACTTTTTATTCAGAATTGAACACTTTATTTGTACTTTTCGTCCAAACATTTATCTGTATCGTATTAGCAGTTTATAATTACAAAGTCCAACCTTGCCTAGTTTCATACATGAATCCTGCCAAAACAGCTATTTATACCATTTCTGCTTACGTAACAATTGGGTCGATTATATGGCAACTTACAAAAAGCATTGGGCTTATGATTATAATCGCAATTATATTGTTTGCCGCTATATTCGGGTGGCTACTTTCCAAACATGGAAAGTCAGTAATTACATTGATAAAACAGAAATTATTAAAGAGGAAAGCAGATAAACTTAAAAGAGAAAATGCAATGAAAATTTTACCAATTCCTGAAGATGAATTTCAAGACATTGACGATATTAAGAAAGGTCTTCAATTTAAATCTGGTTCGACAAACACGAAAATTGTGCCATCACCAGACAAGAAAAAACGACGAAAAAATAAAGGCGAGGAGGTACACTGTCCGCAATGCCGGACAGGAGTTGTTCCTGCACAGTGGATATCCACTTTTGTAATAGCAGAATGTTGTGTATGCTTCGAAACAAAGAAAATGAAAATTTCGTCAGTTTGCGGTCATGGTATATGTAATGAGTGTTATATTAAAATTAAAGATAAAGTAGACTAAATATCATGTCATGCGCGTACATATGCATAATACTTGTCGTGCTTTGTAATTAATCCGACTCCAAACGCAAACCCTCTAAAAACCATTGTGGCAAATCATCGTCATCACAATTTTCAAAAAAATCTTTTAAACGTGTATGGAAACATAAAGGTTCGACTACATGTCCTGGTACAACGTCTGTTACAGTTAGTATAACCTCATCAAATTTGCGAGGTGCATCCTCATCACTTCGCCTTAATTTGTTTGCATTTAAATCATCAACAATATCTTTAAAAATGTTGCTTAAAAAATACGTCCCGGTAGAATTATGACCATGCCGGTTGGCTCTACTGTTATTTTCAGGGACGAGATCACTATTTACATTGTCCAAAGGGCATTTAAAACATTGCCTTTCATCTAGGGTAATTGTTATATTACCAGACCATGTCTTTACATCAAACCATTTCCTACTTTTATTTTGGCCATCCTTACCTTTCTCATCTTTCTTTCTATTATTTCTTGAGAAGCGACTCTTTTTCTTTTTGCTTTTCTTCTTATCATGGTCCTCATCTTTTTCCCCCTCGTCATCCTCCTTCATTTCATCTATCTTTAAGCCATCCTCTAATTTTTTTGTTATTGTTGCATTTAAAGCATTCCAAATGTATACTTTGTGTGGATTTGAATCATCCTCAATAGCAATTTCTACATGATTGTGCATCAAACGATGTTTTTTCACACTTCCATATCCTTTATCGATTATACGTGGCGCCATACCGGGGTTACTTCCCCACCCTTCAATACATGGTTTCTCCGTTGCTATCCATAGTGGATCGTCAAATTTATCTTCGTAACATAAATCCAAAACATTTACATCTTCACCTCCTTCAATTTTGCCAATTAAATTACTCTCCCCATTTGAAAAAGATGTTTGAAAAATGTTATTATCTTTACCAGAAGAATATACAAATTTATTGTCGTTTGAAATAGCAACTGCGAAAACACTGTCATCGTGTGACGATGATGTAAATAAACATTTATTCGTTCTTAAATCCCACGCTTTGACAGTATTGTCAGAGCTAGCAGATACAAATATATTATTGCTATTATTGAGCCATTTCAAACAACGTATGTAATGATCATGGCCCTCAATTTTTACATTACTATTATTATTTTTCCCATTAGTTCGCACGTCCCAGACATATATCATCTTTTCTAACCCGCCAGTCACAATTGTGTTCCCATCATTACTTAAATCAAGTGCATATAGTGAATTTTTATGTTTCCCTACTACATGTGGTTTTCCAAATTTCGCAAATGGTTTACCTTTTTCGGTGATATCCCAAAGCAATAATTGGCTATCTAAACCGACAGAGGCAACAATATTTTTCAAAGGTGAATAAGAAATTTTTTTTACATAATCTTTATGGCTAGCAACTGTACAAATAGGACGCGTAAAGGGGATTTGCGCCTGTTCACCACGTGCATCGTCTAAATTTGCTATTCTCCAAAGCTTCATTGTTAAGTCATGCGAAGATGTTATTAAAGTTTGGTAATCTGCAGTACAGGCAACGCCACTTACCCAACTATCATGACCTTCAAAAATTTTACGACACGTAAGTGAGCTACCAACGCCACCTTTCTCCTTGCTTACTTCCCACTGGCGCACAAAGCCATCACGACCACATGTAAAGATTGAATCCAAGGGGGCGACAGCTAAAATACCATTTATACCACGTCGATGTTTACCATATATATTCGTGATTTTTTTATTATCATCATTAAAACTACATGGAAAGGTTAAACTAACTCGTTTACGTCGATTCACTTTTTTATTATTATTATTTTTATTATTATTATTATCCCCAAAGTCATCGTCGTCATAATATCTCAATATCCTCGTACTCATCGTTATAAGTATAATATATGTATTCTTCTTCTGATCTTAGAACTATCGTATCTTGCATCTATATACACACACACATATATATATTCTATAAATCATTTAAAACTCTTTACTCTTCATCTTTCAAATGTACTATTATATATTATAATAAATTATTAAATATTATTTTTACCAGGTATCTTATAGGGG
>MDTB01041503.1_pt1 | contig 13169 bp, 11 predicted proteins | sample 811161 | NCBI WGS metagenome assembly MDTB01 (sample SAMN05326650, study PRJNA326480) | marine metagenome | isolation source: seawater | place: Mediterranean Sea | collected 2009 | reverse complement strand
CTTGCTAAAAATACTTAAAGGGTATTCATTAAGTAAATTAATTTGGTGATTAAATTTTACGACTTTAGATTTTTTTCGTAAAATAGATTAATCAAAAAATCGTATGTTGGGGGAAAATGGATAATACATCTACTATATTTGACGAAAGTAAATGGTTGTCCTTTAAAAAAAATCTTAAAAAAAACGTAGGTGAATCTGCTTTCAATAATTGGTTGAAACACTTAAACTATGTTTCATTAGAAGAAAGTACAATTACATTTTCAGTTCCCACAAAATTTTTAAGAGATTGGATTGTTAATAATTACTCTGATAAAATAAAATTTGAGGCCAAAAATCATATTGAAAAAGTAGATATAATTAAATTTGTGGTTAAACCTTCTGGAGGCAGAATTGTCCCAGGAACTACCCGTACAATAAAGAGTAATGATAATCATTGGAAATCAACCATGGATTTAAGATCTAACCAATCTTCTACATATCCTAACGAATTTGGTGCCCCTCTTGATCCAAGGTTTACCTTTGAAAATTTTGTTGTTGGAAAACCCAATGAGCTTGCCTTTGCAGCATCACAAAGAGTTTCTGAAGCAAATAAAATTACTTTTAATCCTCTTTTTCTTTGTGGAGGTGTAGGTTTAGGTAAAACACATCTGATGCACGCAATTGGTTGGAAGATTAAACAACAACAACCTGAAAGAAAAGTAATATATCTTTCAGCAGAAAAATTTATGTATCAATTCGTAAGAGCTTTACGATACAAAGATACATCTGCATTCAAAGAACAATTCCGTTCAATAGATGTGCTGATGATAGATGACGTTCAATTTATTAGTGGTAAAGATAATACTCAAGAAGAATTTTTTCACACCTTTAATGCTTTGATTGAGCAAAATAAACAAATTGTTATATCAGCTGATAAAACCCCCACTGATCTTGATGGAGTTCAAGAGAGACTTAAATCTAGATTAGGTTGTGGTCTAGTCGCAGATATTCATCCAACAACGTATGAATTAAGGCTAGGCATATTAATTGAAAAAGCTCATAAAAGAGGTGTAGAAATACCTCCAAAAGTATTAGAATTTCTTTCACACAGAATTATTTCTAATGTTAGAGAAATGGAAGGAGCTTTAAATAGACTAGTTGCTCACGCTACTTTGGTGGGAACTCCAATTACAGTAGAAACTGCTCAATTAGTTTTGCAAGATCTCTTAAAATCGTCGAATAAAAAAATTACTATTGAAGAAATACAAAAAAAAGTTGCAGAACATTTTAATATTAGAATTACAGATATGCATTCTCCAAGAAGATCTCGTTCAGTTGCTAGACCGAGACAAATAGCAATGTATCTAGCTAAGTCCATTACTTCAAGATCATTACCTGAAATTGGAAGGAAATTTGGAGGAAGGGATCATACAACAGTTATGCATGCAGTAAAGAAAATAGAAGAGTTAAAATTATCTGATATAAATTTTAACGAAGATCTTGAATTGTTAAAAAGACTTATAGATTCTTAAATCTTTTTGTCATATGTTTAGATATGAAATTTAAAATAGCTCGTTCAAATTTCTTTAAGACGCTCTCACATTTACAAGGTATTGTTGACAAAAAAAACTCACTACCAATTTTAGCTAATATATTAATTGAAGCAAGAGATAGTGAGTTAATTTTATCTTCAACTGATATGGACATATCAATAATTGAAAAAATTAACTGCAATGTTATGGAAAGCGGATCCACAACCATAAATTCTCAGATATTATATGATATTGTAAGAAAAATTGATGATAACAGTGAAATCGAAATTATCTCAAATAATGGTAAATTACTCTCTTTAAGGTCAGAGGGATCACGATTTTCTTTAGCCTGTCTTCCAAAAGAAGACTATCCAATTATTGAAAAAGATAATTCAGGTGTTGATATTGTTTTAAATTCAAAAATTCTTTTTAAATTGATAGACAAAACAAAATTTGCAATCTCTAATGAAGAAACTAGGTATTTTTTAAATGGTTTATATTTTAATATAAATAATGAAAATAATAAAAATATTGTAACTTTAGTAGGAACAGATGGTCATAGGTTGGCTAAATTCAGCCATGATATAGATGGAAAAATAGATCAAGTTTCAGGTGTAATAATTCCAAAAAAAACGATTTATGAATTATCAAAATTATTATCTGAGATAGATATAGAAGTTAAAATATCAATAAGCTCAAATAAAATTGTTTTTGTAGTTGGCGATATCATTTTTATTTCTAAGCTTATAGATGGAAGTTTTCCAGATTATAAAAGAGTTATACCAAATGAGAATAATAATGTTTTGAAAATAAATAGAGATAAATTACTATCTGCCGTAGATAGAGTAAGTACAATTGCAAATGAAAAATCACCTGTAATAAAATTTAAGCTTCTACATAATGTTCTCAATTTAAATACTATAAACAATGAAAGCAGTACTGCTTCCGAAGATTTGACTACAAACTATGAAGGAGATGAAATTGAGATAGGTTTTAACTCTAAATACATTATGGATATCGTTAATAATTTAGAAGATAATGAGATCTCAATAAACTTAAAAGATAGCACCTCACCAGTTATTGCACAAGAAAACTCAAATACTAACCTCGTGTATGTTTTAATGCCAATGAGAGTTTAAAATTTGGTAAAAATTAATAATATTCAATTTAATAACTTTAGAAATTTTAAAAATTTTAATACTTCCTTTGATAAGAAACTAAATATTCTTTTTGGTGATAATGGTTGTGGTAAAACCAATATTTTAGAGGGTATTTCATTAATTGCGAAAGGTAGAGGAATAAGGAATTCAAATATTTATAATTTGATAAACAAAGAAGAAAGTAATTTTTTAATTAAAAATAATTTAGAAATTCAAAAAAATAAATATGATATAGAAATATTTACTGAAGAAAAAAATAATAAATTTAAAAAAAAAATTAAAATTAATGATGATTTGTCAAAAGATTCTATTGATTTTTTAAATCAATCTATATCATTTCTTGTTTTTCTACCTGAAATGGAAAGACTATTTCAGGCTTCACCTTCATATAGAAGAAATTTCTTAGATAGATTAATATTTTCTAGCAGAAATGATTACAACAGACTAGTAAACAAGTATAAAAAATCTCTCCTTGAAAGAATAAAAATTCTTCAAATAAATAATGTTGATTATGATTGGTTAAATCATATTGAAAAAGAAATATGCTTATTAGGATTAGAGATTTACAAGTTAAGAGATTCTCAATTAACCTCTTTAAATGTGCAGTTAAATACATTGAAGAAAGATCATAATTTTCAATATAATGTTGAATTAAAAATTAAAGATGATTTTATTATTAATGATTTAGATTTTGAAAATTATCTATCAAATTTACAAAAACTTCGTGACTATGACAAACAAAAAGGCGGAACTAAAATTGGACCTCATCGATCAGATATTATTTCTACTATTAATAATGATATTGACGCATCCTTACTATCAACAGGACAACAAAAAACTGTTGTTTTAATGATCTTATTAGCCCAATGTAATTATTTAATAAATTATAAAAAAATAAGCCCAATTTTTTTATTTGATGAAATTGGTTCGCATTTAGATAATCATAATCGTCAAATTCTATTAGAAATGATAAATAGATTCGAAATTCAATTTTTTTTAACTGGAACTAATAAAAATTTATTTTCTTTTGTATCAACAAATGCTCAGTTTTATAATATAACTAATACATGAATTCTGAATATTCTTCTGACTCAATTAAAGTTCTTAAAGGATTAGAGGCTGTCCGAAAAAGACCAGGTATGTATATTGGGGATACTGATGACGGTTCGGGTCTCCATCAAATGATTTATGAGGTTCTTGATAATTCTATTGATGAAGCCTTAGCAGGTTTTTGTGATAAAATAGAAGTTATTTTAAATGCAGACGGTACTGCAACTATTACTGATAATGGTAGAGGTATACCTGTAGATCTTCATAAGACAGAAAAAATACCTGCGGCTCAATTAATTATGACAGAATTACATGCAGGAGGTAAATTTGATCAAAATAGCTATAAAGTATCTGGAGGATTGCATGGCGTTGGTGTTTCAGTTGTTAATGCTTTATCTGAAAATTTAATTCTTGAAATTAATAGAGATGGTAAAATACATAATATCGAGTTTAAAAATGGAACAGTCAACAAAGAATTAAATATAATAGGTGACTCTCCTCAGATTAATGATAAATTTTTTACAGGTACTAAAATTACTTTTCTTCCAACAACAAAAATTTTTAAAGATATTAATTTTAACTTTAAATTAATAGAGAAAAGACTTAGAGAGTTAGCATTCCTTAATACAGGCATAAGCATTTTTTTAACTGATAAGAGACAATCAGAGGAGAAAAATATAAATTTTAAATATGATGGGGGTATTAAAGAATACGTAAAATATTTAAATACTGGTAAAAATCTTATAATTCCCAATCCAATATTTTTCAAAGGAGAGAAAAATAATATTTCAATTGAATGTTCCCTACAATGGACTGATAGTTATCATGAAAATACAATTTGTTTTACAAATAATATTATTCAAAGAGATGGAGGAACTCATCTTGCTGGTTTCAGAGGCGCCCTTACAAGATCAATAGTAAATTATATAAATAAAAATACAAAAAATTCTAATAACATTACTGGTGAGGATGCTAGAGAGGGATTAACTTGCATAATATCAGTAAAATTACCAGATCCAAAATTTTCGAGTCAAACAAAAGATAAGCTTGTATCTTCGGAAGTTAGACCAGTAATAGAGTCAACAAGTTTGAATAAATTAGAACAATGGATTGAAGAGAATCCATCAGAAATAAAGAAAATAATTGATAAGATTATTGATGCTTCTAATGCAAGAGAAGCTGCAAGAAAAGCAAGAGAGCTAACTAGAAGAAAGACAGGTTTAGAAAATACGTCATTGCCAGGAAAACTAGCAGACTGCCAAGAAAAAAATCCTGAATTATCTGAATTATTTATAGTTGAAGGAGACTCCGCAGGAGGATCTGCTAAACAAGGCAGAGATAGAAAGAATCAAGCAATTCTTCCTTTAAGAGGTAAAATTCTTAATGTTGAAAGAGCAAATGAAAAACAAGTTTTAACTAGCAATGAAATAGGAGCATTAATAACTGCTATTGGAGCAGGAGTAGGAAATCCAACTGAAGATTTAAATCAAAATAAAATTGAAGGAAAATTTGATATTTCTAAAATGAGATATCACAAAATAATTATTATGACTGATGCAGATGTTGATGGTAGTCATATAAGAACTCTCTTATTAACCTTTTTTTATAGACACATGAAACCAATAATTGATTCTGGTAGATTATATATAGCACAACCTCCCTTATATAGACTTAAAAAAGGTAACTCTACGGTTTATAAAAAAGATGATGTTGATCTGGAAGATTATTTGATTCAAGAAGGATTAAAAAATACTATTTTTAAAAATACTCAACTTTCTCAAGTTGCTGGTGAGGAATTAAAAGAAATTATTCATCTTTCTAAAAAAACTAAAAATCTAGTGATTCCATTATTAAGAAGAGTTGATAATAGTGATATAATTGAACATGCTGCAATTGTTAGGGCTTTAGATATTAGAAATTTAAAAGATAGCAAAATTGGTCTAGAAATTGCTAAGTATATTAAGCAAAGATTAAACTTAATTTCAAACATATCTCAAAAAAATTGGAAAGTATTTCATAAAAATGAATCTATTTTCTTTGAAAGGACTAAAAGAGGTTTTACAGAAAAATATACTATAGATGAAAATTTTCTAATTACACCCGAAGCTAAAGCACTCAATGAACTTAAAGATGAGTTAATGGAGAGTTTTTATCGTTTAAAAGAAAACGGATGCGGCTTACTTATTCATAAAAATGAAGAATATAAAATTTTTGGTCCATTAGATTTAATTGATACAATATTAGAAATAGGTAAATCCGGTTTACAAATAAATAGATACAAAGGTTTGGGAGAAATGAACCCAGATCAATTGTGGGAAACAACATTAGATCCTAATGAAAGAATATTACTTTCAGTCAAAATCAATGAGCTAGATGCGGCAAACAAAGCATTTGAAGATCTTATGGGTGGTGAAACTGAAGCAAGAAAAAAATTTATTGCAGAAAATTCATTAAAGGTAGCAAATCTTGACATATAATTTTTGATGAACACAATATTACTTGGCAACCTAATAAAAATAAGATGGATTGCAATTTTTGGTCAAGTTTTAGCTATATTTTTTGTATCTTATATAATTAAAATTCAAATTCCATTTTTTGAAACTTTACTAATTATATTGTTTTCAGTGTTTGTTAACTTTTATTCATATTTTGAAGAAAGAAAGAATAAAACTATCAGTAACATTAAAGCATTTTTATATCTACTTTTTGATACATTACAATTAGGTTTTTTACTATTTTTAACAGGAGGTATTGTTAATCCATTTTCGATTTTAATATTAGCTCCAGTAATTACATCAGCATCATATTTACCTGCATCAATGACAGTTATTTTATCAACAATATCAATAGTTATAATTATATTGTTAAATTTTTACTTTATTCCACTGGATTTAGGATCTGAGTTTTACTTACCTGAAATTTATAGTTTTGGTTTAGTTGCTTCATTAATAATAACTGTAATTTTTATAGCAATATATGCTTATTTATTTGCAAGCTCGTCAAGAAAAATATCTTATGCTTTATCGGTTTCCAAACTACAACTTTTAAATCAAAAAAAAATAACTGAAGTTGGTTCATTAAGTGCAGCTGCAGCTCATGAATTGGGAACGCCATTAAATACTATTTTTTTGATACTAAACGATCTTTTAAAAGAAAAAAAATTAATTGAAGATAAAAATATTGTAAAGGATATAATTTTACTTAAATCTCAAGCAGAAAGATGCAGAGAAATTTTACAAAGATTTTCAAAAAATCCGATGAAATTAAAAGATAAGTTTCTTGAAAAAGTAAAAATCACTGATCTTATAAAAATAAATTTTGAAAAATTTAATAAAAGTAAAACTTTAAAAATAAAAAAAAATTCTCTAAAAGAAGAACCAGAAATTATTTACAGGGATGAAATAATGTATTCGCTTGGAAATATTATTCAAAATGCAATCTCTTACTCCAACAATTTTATAACAGTTCAACTAAATTATTTTGAAACAAGTTTACAAATTATCATATCTGATGATGGTATTGGTTTTTCAAAAGATATAATTGATAAATTAGGTGAACCTTATATTTCTAAAAATAATCAGGGTATGGGTTTAGGAATATTTATTGCAAAAAATTTGATAGAAAATATGGGTGGAAATATCAATTTTTCTAATTCTAAAGATGGAAATGCTGTTGTTGAAATTATATTTGATAACTCTATCTTAAGTATATGAGTATGAAATTATTAATAGTTGATGATGATCTGCCCTTTAGAGAGAGGCTCACACGTTCAATGGAAAAAAAAGGTTTCGATGTTATTTCATCACCTAGTTTCAAAGATTCTATTGAAAAAGCATTAGAGCATAAGTTTGATTATGCAGTTGTAGATATGAGACTCGAGGACGGTTCAGGACTTGAACTAGTAAAAGAACTCCAAAAAATTAGCCCAAATACCAAATCATTATTACTAACTGGCTACGGAAATATAGCTACAGCTGTTGCTGCAATAAAATCGGGAGCTATAGATTATCTTCCAAAACCTGCAGAAATAGATCAAATTTTTGACGCTTTAACTAATTCTAAGGAAATTTTACCTCCTCCACCAGAAAATCCTATGACTGCTGATAGAATTAGATGGGAACATATTCAAAGAGTGTTTATACAGTGTAATAGAAATGTTTCAGAAACTGCAAGAAGATTAAGAATGCATAGACGTACATTACAAAGAATACTCAATAAACATGCCCCAAGAGAATAAACTTTCAATTATAGTTCCTATATATAATGAAATTAAAATAATTAATTCTTTTTTACTCAACCTTCTAGAAGTATTTAACAAAATCAATTGTAAATATATATTTGTTGATGATGGATCTACAGATGGTACAACAAAAGTTGTGGAACAGATTCTAGATAAACATTTCTATAACAAGTCTATAGAATATAAAAAACTTAAAGAAAATTTCGGTAAAGCATATGCAATTAAAGAGGGAATAAAATTTATTGATGGAAATTATACCCTTTTAATCGATTCTGATCTTGAATATAGTCCAAATGATGCATTAGAATTATATCAATTAGCTCTAAAAAATAATTCAATAGATATGATTCAGGGCTCAAGATATTTAGGCGCTAAAGTTCAATCAAGAAGATATATATTTAATGATATTGCAGTGCGGATAAATACATTTTTATTTAATTTTCTATTTAGTCAATCGATCACCGATCTTCATACTGGAACAAAAATATTTAAAAGCAACCTTTTAAAATCATTGCATTTATCTTACTCAAGATTTGGACTAGAAATAAATATCAACTCACAAATAGCAAAAAAAAATATTTATATATATGAATATGGCATTGGATATATTGAAAGATCTAAAGAAGATGGAAAAAAAATAACATTTATAGATGGCATATTAAGTTATTATTATTTATTCATTTCGAGATTTATTCAAAATGATCTACCAACTAACTTTTCAATATTATATTCGTTTTTATCAATGACATATATTGGTACTTTCTTTGGATTAGGATTAGGAAAAATTTTAATTACTATTGTTTTTTCAATTACAGGATTAATGCTTGGTCTTAGAAGAAAATTTATGCCCCTAACTTTAATATTTTTCTCAATATACATAGGAAGTCTTTTTAGCCAAGGTAATGGAAGGATATTTCCAATTTTAGTGTTTTTTTTATTAAGTTTATATGTTTCAAATACAATATCAAAAAAATACTCTAGAATAAAAAAAAATAATTTTTTAAAGTTTTTAATTTAATCTATTACACTATAAAAATTATTAACTATGTCATTACTAATTGGCCCAGGCAATTTTTGTTCAACGAAAGGTGTACTAAATCCATAAAGATTTTTTGATATTTCCTCAATATAACTCAATGCTTTTGTATTATTTATTTTTAAATCACAATAATGAATTGAGTCACCAAATTTCTTATTATCTGATTTTTGAACTATTGTATCATTCAATAATTGAAGTTTTAAAAATAATTTTTTATTGACATAATGTTGATCAATATAAATTGGTATTTTGATTAAAAACTTATCTAAAGATTTCTGATACCCATAATAATGCTTAAATATTCTAACAAAATCATATTTAATTATTAAATTATTTAAAAAATTATGATTTGTAAAATTTTTTTTTAGCGATAATCTAAAATCGTGTTTAAATTCGGAAACTAATAATTTACTTTTGTTAACTAAAAGTTTTGATCTATATAAAATATCTATTAATTGCGGTAAATTAATACAGAGAATTAGTTTTTTTGTTTTAATTATATTTAATTTTTTTTTATTATCATATACATTTAGAGATATTGAATCATTTTCAACTTTAAATGAATCTAGAAAGCCTTCATAAATATTTTTAAGATAATCCTTTGTGTTTAAAATACATTGTTCTTTTGTTCGCATTTGTCTAATATTGTGACAATTACTACTGTATCCATTTTTATATAATTCTAGTTGTAATAACTTAAATTCATATTTATTGCATAACTTTATAAACTTACTATTTAAGTCATCAATATTAATAAAACCGCCCCAAAGATTACTATTACCACCATAACTATTTCTGTCATGTAGTTTTGTTTCAGATAATAAATTATATTTTAATGTTCCATAAGAATTAGTTATTTCAGAAAATAATTTATTAATTTGTAAATTTTTCCTTCTTTCAAAGGGTAATGTACTATTTATTTTATTTGAAGTGGAAATTAGTATTGGATTGAATCTTTCTAATTGCAAATAAGATAGAAATCCAGAAAAACCACTTCCAATTATTACAAATTCATTCATCATTAGTAATTTGTCTTAAATTCTTTCATACTATTATTTATATGATAAATAAAACTAAAATCTAATTAATACGATAAAAAAAATTTATGAATTAAATGAAAAATGGAAAAATTCTTGTAACTGGTACTAGTGGTTTTATAGCAAAACAACTTATAAAACACCTTAAGCATAAAAATTTTAATGTAATCTCAACTTCACAATTCTTAGGCAATAAATCAATTTATTTTGATTTTAATAAATTTTCAAAAAAAGATTTAAATTTTCCAAAATTTAATTATTTAGTGCACTTAGCATATGTAAGAAAAAATTCTTATGTTGAAGAAAAAAAAATTAACTATGAAACTTCCAATTTTTTGTTTGAACTAGCTAAAAAAAATAAAGCAAAAATTATATATGTTTCCTCATTTATTTCTTCAGATACATCTTTGTCAAACTATGGTAAAATTAAATACAAAATCGAAAATTTATCAAATAAATATAATACTTTAATATTAAAACCTGGACTTGTTTATAACAGTAAATCATTAGAAGGACTTTTTGGAAATATAAAAAAAATAATCTTATATTTTCCAATTGTTTTTTACCCATCAGGCTTAAACAAAACTTTTTATTTATGTGATATTGAATTGCTTATTCATAATATAAATAAATATATAATTGATAATGATGAAACAGTGTTTAATAAATTAAATGAAGAAAAAAAATATAACCTTAAAATGTTGTTATATCAAATAGCTAAAGATAATAGAAAAAAAACAATATTTATCCCAATTAATTATAAGATTTTTTTTTATATCCTCAAATTTTTAGAATTTATGAATTTCAAATCTAAATTAAAATCTGATAGCTTAATGAGTTTAAAAAAAGAAACTTAATTTTTTATATTTATTTTATGTAAAAAAGTAATGATACCTAATATAAAAAATGTACTAACTCCTAACCAATTTTTAGTTAAACTTCCTGTCGACATTACTGGCCAGAATAAAATTGTAAATACAATAATTGAAATTAATTTTAATTCATAATTAGAATTATTTTTTAAAATATAAATTAAAATTGAGGCTAAATAAAATAAAAAACCAATTAATCCTAATGGACCAGTTTCTATTAACCATTGAACATAATAGTTGTGTGGATGAGTTACACATCTAATATTTTTAAGCTGTTTTTTATAATTTTCATTTTCTTCACATAAATATTCGAAATTATTTAAACCTATTCCAAATATTTTATTATCCTTGTACATATTAAAAGATAAAGCATATATTTCTCCATATGCTGATTCTCTAAAATTTTTAATTACAGAAATAAAAGATGGCTGAAAATTTACTTTTTTAGTACAAATTTCTTTTGACCTTTCATTACATTTAAATTCTTTTTCAACAATCAGACCTAATTCAACTGAAGAAGATTCCTTAATAATGTAATCATTATAAGCTGGATGAAAAATTTGAGTGATTGCAATAAATATAAACATTAAAATTATTGTTGCTGAAAGAATAAATCTATTAAAATTTCTATTCAGTAAAACGTATATTGCTAAACCCAAGCCAAAAGTAGCAAAAGCCATTCGTTCACCAGAAATAAAAGTGATATACCCACACACTGCTAGGTATAAAATAATTATAGATTGCTTTAGTTTTATTTTTTTAATGTATAAATGAAGAAATACTAATCCTAGAAAAGAAAATTTTGATATATAGGCACCTGGTACTAAATCTTTAAATGGCCCCGTTAATCTATTAAATGGGGCGAAATCTGGAACATAGCCAAAAATATCTTCTCCAAAACCACTTTCAGAATTATATTTAAAAAATTGATATAAACAATCAAAAATAACAAAAATTACAGAAATAAAAATTGTAATAAATAAGTAATTAATTTTTCGTATATTTTTAAATATAAAAAAGTAAATTAAAAATGGAATAAATAAATATCTTAAAAAAATTAGAGACTCTGGAAATGATTTGTAAACATTATATCCGAATAAACTTGATATAACTAAGTATATCCAAAAATATATAGAATATTTAAACCAATCAAATATTAATAACTCCTTAATTTCCTTTTTATAGTAAAGAATAAAAAATAAAAAAATTATAGAAAATGTTATTGTTAAATCAGGAATAGCTGGTCCAGTAATTAAGCTTAATGGTAATATTATAATTAGTATTGAAAAAATATTTGTTATATTAGACATTTTTTTTTACAACTTTTAGAAACACATCTTCTAAATCTCCTTCAGAAGTATTTATTTCTTTAAAATCAATGTTGTTTCTGATGAGTATATCAATAATTTCCTTAAGATTATTTTTATTTTTGTCGTAAGTTAATTTTAAAACTTTGTTACTTATTAATGGTTTGAATCTAATTAATTCTTTTGGAACATCTAGTGTGTTATTTAATATAAATGATACTGACTTTGTTGATATAATATTTAAAAGCTCAGCTTTTGATCCCTCAATTATTTTTCTTCCATTATTAATAATAGAAATATTATCACAAAGCCTTTCAGCTTCCTCAAGGTAGTGAGTTGTTAGACAGATTGTTTTTCCAAGTTTGCTTATTTTTTTTATATAATTCCAAATAGATGTTCTGATATCTATATCAACTCCAGCTGTCGGTTCATCTAAAATAATAATTTCTGGATCATGGACTAAAGCTTTACCAATCAGTAGTCTTCTTCTCATCCCTCCTGATAGAGTTCTGGCATAGGCATTTCTCTGTTCAGTTAATTTTAAATTTTCTAAAATTTCCTCAGTTTTTCTTTTTTTCTTTGGTACACCATATAAGCCTGCTTGCAATTCAAGTAACTCAGCAGGTGTAAAAAAAGGATCTATATTAAGTTCTTGAGGCACAATACCTAACTTGAACTTACTTGATTTAGTATTCTTATCAATGTCTAATCCACATACATATATTCTACCTAAATTTTTTCTTACTAAACCTCCAAGAATATTAATAAAAGTTGATTTTCCAGCACCATTAGGACCTAACAATCCATGAATTGTTCCTTTTCTTATTTTTATACTGAAATCTATTAAAGCGTTAACTTGCTGATTTTTTTTAAAAAATGTTTTATTTACATTTTTAGCTTCTATTGAATATTTATAATCTGACATTTATTTAAAATCTTATATATTTAAATTT
>MDTB01038507.1_pt1 | contig 13170 bp, 10 predicted proteins | sample 811161 | NCBI WGS metagenome assembly MDTB01 (sample SAMN05326650, study PRJNA326480) | marine metagenome | isolation source: seawater | place: Mediterranean Sea | collected 2009 | reverse complement strand
TTTAGGTCTTTCTTATTGTTTTCTATTAATAACAAAGGATGAAAAGCATCTCTAATATTTATAGCTCTGGAGCTCGAAACTTTAGGTCTGTTGGCTTCCATCAATTTAGCTAACTTTAGTTTTGCATCTAAAAAATCAAGTTCTTCAATCAGATCTTTATAAGCTTCAATTTGTTCCAGATGCTCTTTTAAATCAGCAGTTAACTCTTTAAGTATTCGTAATATTTCCTCTTTTTCTTCTTCGTACAAATGAGCCAACTCACGATTCAGTGAAATACATTTTTCGGGCTCAATAAAAGTAATACTCTTAGTTTTGGATTGCCCTCGAACCTGCCCTTTTACTTTACGCTTGTATTCTGAAGAAACAGCCAATAGTGAAACACTATCGGCAAATGATTCTCTAATATCTGCTAAGAAACCCAAATGTACATAATGACTCATAGTTTCCTGAAAATGTTTATCCGCCAAAGAACGTTTCTTAGATATATCCTCACGGATAGCAAACAACATTTCGGAAGCATTAGAACGGATAAATCTTCGGGGAGTGAAGACTTTTTCGATACGTTTTTTTATCGTAATGCTCTTTTTGAGATCGCCAATAAGTTGTCCGATTGTTGGAATTTCATATTCATTATTATTAATAAAGTGTATAAGCGAATTCACCCAATTTGCAGCATGGTATATATCGAAAAACTGATCCTCAGTAAGAACGGCATTTTCAATATTCAAATACCTTATTACTTCTTTCAAATCGATGTATCCAAAGCTTGGAAAACTTTTGTCAGACTGAATGGAATTGTACTCTTGCAAACAGTCGAGATGATAATTTAAAACTTTTGGGCTGTGCAAAATAGAAAGCGCCCTAATACGCTCTTTATTTGAAGTACTTTTTGCAAAAGCAACCAACAAATCTAAAACCTTGTCAAATTCCAATTCCTTGCGGACCGAATCACTGATATTTGAACGTCTGTTTTTCATTAACGCAAAAATACTATTTAATAAACTAGTGAAAGAAGGGACAAAAAAAGCCTTCCAAATTGGAAGGCTAATACATTTAATTAATGGTCATTTCGTTGAGCAGATAAGAAGCTTCGGCATATTTATCAATAACAAATAAAATATAACGAGCATCTACCATAATATTTCTACAGCGTGAAGCATCATAATTGAAATCGCTCATGGTACCTTCCCATGCTCTGTCGAAATTCAAACCAATCAGTTCACCTTTTGCATTTAAAGCCGGACTACCGGAATTTCCACCTGTGGTATGATTAGTTGCAATAAAACAAACTGGAAGTTTGCCATTATCGTCTGCATAAGCGCCAAAATCTTTATTTTCATACAAATCAATCAGCTTATCCGGTAAATCAAACTCATAATCCCCGGGAACATATTTCTCCATCATCCCTTCAAGATAGGTTACATGTCCGTAAGATATGGCATCTAATGGCGAGACCCCCTGTACTTGTCCATAAGTTAAACGAAGCGTCCCATTTGCATCTGGGTAATAATTTCTGTAATCCGGTAGTACTTCCATCATGGCCTTTAGATAAACTCTGTCAACAGCGTCTAATTCATTTTCCAACCCCCAGTAAATCCCATAGATTACATTTCTGTAGTGGCCATATAGAGAAGAAGCTATTTTGAATGCGGGGTCTTTAGATAATTTCTTTTGAATCTTTTTTGTTGATGAATTCAACAAATCTTCTAAACTTGCTTTATTGGCAAAAAAGGATTTTGAAAACACCTCTGAAGCTGAATAGGTTTGCCCCTTGAAATAAGGTGGTAAATATTTCGAATCTACTTGTTCTGTAGCGTACTTTTCAAACAAAGCAGTAAATAATAGTTCGTCTGTAGCTGCATCGTAGTTTTTAAAATGTCCGGCAATAGATTTTTTAAATTTTTCTAGATCTTCTAACTCACCTGTTTTTATAAAATTTGAAACCTTATTTGCAAATTTGATAATCTCTACTCCGCGGTAAGCAATTTCAATAAAGTAATCTCTGGCAAGTGCTACCTCTTCCAATTCATCATAAAGAGAATCATAAACAGCTAATAATCCTGCATATTCCGAATTTACCCCTTCAGCGCTTACAGCCTTTATAAAGGCCTGCTCAAATTCTTCTTTTCGCTTTATTCCACGCGTTTTTTGAATACCGGTATTCTCTCCTATCCATTTTTTATAATAGTTGGCTACGCGTGCATATTTTGAGGCATACTTAATACGTACTTCATCATGAGCTCGCATTTCTTTATCCATAATCTCCAATGCCGTTTCTCGTATGGATATTTTAGCAGGATTTAGCACCTGAGTAATTTGCTTAACTGCTACAGCAGGAAGGTATTCATCCGTTCTACCCGGAAAGCCGTATACCATAGTAAAATCACCTGGTTTTACTCCCTGAGTAGAAATAGTCAAATGCCGATTAGGAATGTATGGAACATTGTCCTCAGAATATTCTGCAGGACTATTGTCCTTATCAGCATAAATTCTAAAAATTGAAAAATCGCCAGTATGGCGAGGCCACATCCAATTATCAGTGTCCGAACCAAACTTTCCAATCGAGGATGGTGGTGCACCTACCAAGCGGACATCTTTAAAAGTTTCTGTTACAAACATAAAGTAGCGATTTCCTTTAAAAAAAGGTTTTATCATCGCCTCATAGTGAGTTCCTTCTATCTCTGCAGCAATTAAAGAATCACCTAAAGACTTAATCATTTCTTTACGATCAGCCTCGGTCATTTCAGCAGTTTCATTTACTAAAACATCAATCGTAACCTCTTTCATGTACTTAATAAAAGAGGCTGTTAAACCTTTATTGGTTAGTTCCTCAGATCGATCTTTCGCCCAAAAGCCATCGCTTAAATAATCGTGTTCTACTGAAGAATGCGACTGTATTTGTCCATAACCACAATGATGGTTCGTTAATAGCATTCCTTCTGCTGAAATAATCTCTGCGGTACAACCTCCGCCAAAGTGAACAATAGCATCTTTTAAACTTCCATTATTGATAGAGTAAATATCTTCGGCAGTAAGTTCTAAGCCCATGGCTTGCATTTCAGCTTCATTAAGCTGTTTTAAAAACATAGGAAGCCACATTCCTTCTTTGGCTACTATATTTAATGAAGATAGCACTAAAAGGCTTAATAAGGTTTTTTTTAAATTTTTCATGTTAACAGAAATAAGTTTCAATTTTACTTTTAAAATTATTGGGAATCAAACAAGGCTTCCCTGTTTCACAATCTACAAATACCAAAGTAGTTTCGGCTACAGTAGTAATCTCTCCTTTTGGATTTTGCATTTCGTATTCAAAATAAATCCGGGTATCGGGCATTTTACAAACCTTAGTTATTAAGGTAATCTCATCATCATAATACAAAGGCTTTATATACCTTAACTTTAAATCAGACACAGGCATCATGATTCCAGAATCCTCTATTGATTTATATGAAAATCCTAAGCTTCGTAAAGATTCTACCCTACCCATTTCAAGATATTTAGCATACTGACCATAATACATGTATCCCATTTTATCTGTGTCAGAATATAAAACCCTAAACTTTATTTGATGTTGAAACATAATTGTAAATTGTTACGCGAATTTAAGCTAATCTAAAGCAAGATTAAATAAAACAAATAATTATTACAATACACATTGTAAAATCTATGAAATTTAGCATCAAATGTATTCTATTGTGTTTTGCTATTTGTGGATGTCATCATAACCCGAAAGAATTACTTTCTATTTCGGGAGATAATATTCCAATTCTTCACACTATAGATAATGACAGCTCTATTATTGAGATATATAAGCCATACAAACTTATACTAGATAGCATAATGAATGAAGTCTTATGCTACTCTCCTGAGTTTTTAGAAAAATCAATGCCAGAGAGTAAGCTTTCTAACTGGATGGCTGATGTTTGCTTGAATACTGCAAATAATATTCAAAAAAGTGACTTCTGTCTTTTAAACTATGGAGGAATTAGATCCTCACTTCCAAAAGGAGAAGTATTAATAAAAAATATTTTTCAACTTATGCCCTTTGAGAATGAATTAGTAATCATTGAAATTTCTCAATCTACCTTTGAAAAAACGATTGCATATCTAAAGGAAAATCCTGGCCAGCCCATTAGTGGAATAAAAATTAGTATTCAAAATGATAGAATTTATCATTCTTTAGATAAGAAAGAATCTATTTACGTTGTAACCTCTGACTATTTAGCTAATGGTGGAGATCAAATGACATTCTTTTCTGATTCACTAAGCATGATTAAAACACATCTTAAAATTAGAGATATACTACTTAGCGAATGCGAAAATATAGATACACTACGTACAATAATTGACAATAGATTTATTCATGACTAATAGAAGAGTTTTTATTCGTAAAATAATGGGTCTGGGAGCAATAAGCTTTATAAATCCATCATTATTAATGGCTAATAGTAACAAAGAGCACCTATGTATTTTACATACAAATGATGTTCATAGTCACATTGAGCCGTTCCCAAAAAATCATGCTAAATACCCAGGCATGGGAGGTGTTGCAAAAAGAGCTAATCTTATTACAAGAATTCGAAATAAGTCTCAACATACATTGCTTTTTGATGCAGGAGATATGTTCCAAGGAACACCATATTTTAATTATTATGCTGGTGAATTAGAATTCAAATTAATGAATGCTATGAAATATGATGCAGCAACTATTGGAAATCATGATTTTGATAATGGTATAGAAAACCTTGCAAAACAAACAAAAAATGCAAATTTTAAACTTTTATGTGCGAACTATAATTTCCAAAACACAGCAATGAAAAACTTAACAAAACCATTTCATGTTTTTACGAAAGGAAGATTTAAAGTTGGTGTATTTGGTTTAGGGGTTGAGTTAAAAGGTTTAGTAAATAAGAGAATGTTTGGAGATACAATTTATCAAGATCCTATTAGTAAGGGAAAAGAACAAATTTCCGTTTTAAAAAATAAATATAATTGCAATCTAATTATTTGCTTATCTCACTTAGGTCTAAAATATAATTCTGATAAAATTTCTGACTACATAATTGCAAAGGAATGTCCTGAAATAGATGTTATTATTGGAGGTCACACCCACACTTTCCTAGAAAAACCAATAGAATTTAGTCATTCTAGAAATAAAAAAACCTATATATCACAGGTTGGTTGGGCAGGATTAAAGTTAGGTAAAATAGATGTTTATCTTGATGATAAAATAAATAAACCCATTATAAATCACACATATTTAAACATATAATTTTTCGAATAATATGTAAATCCCCTAGTTAGGAAAAAGAAAATTAAATATCAATAGCAATATTATTTTTTTCTTAACTTTTTTGTTCACAAATTTGTTGAGGCAGAAAAAAGAAATTTTTACCACAAAAAAAGTAACAAAAAATAATTATTACAGGCTTATATTAAATGAAAAATTCTCATGAAATCATATGGAAAAACTGTCTAGAATTTATTAGGGATAATATATCAGATCAAAGTTATAAAACTTGGTTTTTACCAATTCAAGCAATCAAGCTGAAAGGAAAAACTCTGCACATTCAAGTTCCTAGTAAATTTTTCTATGAATGGATTGAAGAGCACTACATAAAACTACTTAAAACTGCAATCAATAGAGAGTTAGGAGATGGCGCAAAATTAGTTTATTCTATTGTAATGGAAAACACATATGGAAACATTAATCCTTATACTGTTAAAATACCAAGTAACAATAGACCGCCACTTAATAATCCAAAAGTTTCTATCCCAATTGAAATTGCTGCTTCAGGAGTAAAAAACCCTTTTATAATTCCTGGTTTAAAAAAAGTAAATATTGAATCGCAACTAAATCCTAATTATAATTTTGATAATTTTATTGAGGGAGACTGTAATAGACTTGCAAGATCAGCAAGCTACGCAGTAGGAAGTAATCCAGGGGGAACTTCTTTTAATCCATTATTATTATATGGTGGAGTAGGCTTAGGAAAAACTCATTTAGCACATGCTATTGGAATACAAATTAAAGATACTTACCCAGATAAAACTGTGCTCTATGTTTCCGCAGAAAAATTTACTCAACAATTTATAGATTCTATTAGAAATAATACACGCAATGACTTTGTTCACTTCTATCAAATGATTGATGTTTTAATTATTGATGATGTTCAATTTTTTGCGGGAAAAGAGAAAACTCAAGATGTATTTTTCCACGTCTTTAACCACCTTCATCAACAAGGAAAACAATTAATTCTTACATCAGATCGTGCTCCCGTTGATCTTCAAGGAATGGAACAAAGATTATTATCTAGATTTAAATGGGGCTTATCTGCGGATTTACAAGTACCTAGCCTTCAAACTAGAGTTGCAATCCTAAAGAAAAAAATATATAGTGACGGAATAGAAATGCCAGAAGATGTAATTGAATATCTTGCTTATAGCATTACCTCTAACATCCGTGAACTTGAAGGTGCATTAATATCTCTTTTAGCTCAATCATCCCTTAATAAGAAAGACATCAATCTAAACTTAGCAAAAGAAATGATTGATCGATTTGTTAAAAATACTACAAGAGAAGTCTCTATAGACTTTATTCAAAAAGTTATCTGTGATTATTTTGACTTAAGCATAGAGGTTTTAAACTCTAAAACAAGAAAACGAAGAATTGTTCAAGCTAGACAATTGGCAATGTTTTTCTCGAAACAACTTACTAAATCTTCGTTAGCAAATATTGGGGCTCAATGTGGAGGAAAAGATCATGCTACAGTTCTTCATGCATGTAAAACAGTAAATAACTTAGTAGATACCGACAAACAATTTCGGTCTTATGTTGATGATCTAAGTAAAAAACTAGAACTACAGCAACTTGCATAGTTAAAGCAGGATTTACCTTACTATTTTTTTAAGCATTATGATAGAGAAAAAATTTTTAATGGTTTGTCTAGGCAATATATGTAGATCACCATTAGCAAAAGGAATCCTTTCAAATAAATTTAGTAAACTTGATGTTTATATTGATTCAGCAGGAACTTCTGGTTACCATATTGGAGAATCTCCAGATCCAAGATCTATAAATATTGCTCAAAAAAATAACATAGACATATCTTCACAAAGAGCAAGAAAAATTTCTAAAAATGATATAAAAAAATTTGATTTGATATATGCAATGGACAAATCAAATTACAAGAGTATTATTTCACTTTGTGAATCTGAAAAAGATAAAACTAAAATAAAACTTATTTTAAATGAATCCTTCCCAGGAAAAAACCTTGATGTTCCAGACCCCTATTTACTAGATGATAAGGGGTTTAAAGAAGTATTTGATTTACTTAATGCTGCTTGTGAAATAATTAAAGACAAACTCGTTAAAGAATGATTACTAAGGGGAAGTTATATGTTATTCCTAATACAATTGGAGAGAATGATGTTAGTAAAACAATACCATTATATGTAAAGGAAGTCATACATCAACTAGATGAATTTATTGTAGAAAACAGTAAAGCTGCTAGAGCATTTTTAAAAGTAATGCAAATCCCAACGAGTCAAAATGAATTAACTATTCATCTTTTAAACAAACAAACTGCCCCTGCTGATCTAGATTACTTTCTACATAATTGTAAAAATGGAAAAAGTATTGGTCTTATTTCTGATGCAGGATGTCCAGGAATTGCTGACCCTGGAGCTGAAATAGTAGAGATTGCTCATCAATTAGAAATTAAAGTAGTTCCCCTAGTAGGGCCATCTTCCATTTTATTATCTTTAATGGCAAGTGGTATGAATGGACAAAACTTTACTTTTAATGGATATTTACCAATTGATAAAGTAGAAGTAAAAAATAAACTAAAAGAACTTGAACGAATTTCAAAGAAAAAAAAACAAACACAAATCTTTATTGAAACACCATATAGAAACATGAAACTTTTAGAAATAATGTTTCAAACTCTTCAAAAAAGCACCAAACTTTGTATAGCATGTGATATTACCATGAAAACAGAATTTATAAAAACCTCAACGATTATAAATTGGCGAAAGGCCAAAATACCGCAACTTCAAAAAAGACCTTGTATTTTCCTTATTCAGACAGAATAATAAATTGTTTTTTTAGATTTGTCTGTAATATTTTATTTAAAAAAAAATATGCAAATACATAAAACAGATTTTAAAGGATTACTCCTACTCCAACCTAAGAAATATGGAGACAATAGAGGTTCATTTTATGAAAGCTGGAACAAAGAAGTTTTTAAAAAAATTGGATTAGATATCGATTTTGTTCAAGACAACCAATCATATTCTCATAAAAATGTGCTTAGAGGATTACATTTTCAAAACCCTCCAAATGCTCAAGGGAAATTAGTTCGAGTAACAAGAGGTATTGCACTAGATGTTGTAGTAGACCTAAGGAAGAAGTCAAGTACCTATGGGAAATATTTTAAAATAGAATTATCTAGTGAAAAATCAAACATGCTATGGATTCCTTCAGGATTTGCTCATGGATTCATTGCACTTGATAACGACACGATATTTCAATATAAATGTGATTCTCCTTATAAGCCAGAATCTGAAGAATGTCTCTTGTGGAATGATGAAACATTAGGTATTAATTGGGGTATTAAAAATCCAATTGTATCTTCTAAAGACCAACAAGGAGAATCATTTAAAATGTTTAATTCTCCATTTTAAGATAGAGAATATTTATGCTCCAAAAATATAAACTTATTATATCTACCAAAATAATATATGGATAGTCATCAAGAATATATTGATATTAAAGGCGCAAAAGTCCATAATCTAAAAAATATAGATGTAAAAATACCTAGATCAAAGCTTGTAGTTATCACCGGACTTAGTGGTAGCGGAAAGTCATCACTTGCTTTTGATACTATTTATGCTGAAGGTCAAAGAAGGTACATAGAAACTTTTTCTGCTTATGCTCGACAATTTCTTAATGGGCTGGAACGACCAGAGGTTGATAAAATTGATGGGTTAAGCCCTGTAATTTCTATTGAACAAAAAACCACAAATAAAAATCCTCGCTCAACAGTTGGAACTATTACAGAAATATATGATTATCTAAGATTATTATATGCTCGTATTTCAAAGGCTTATTCATATGAAACGAATGAATTAATGATTAGCTACTCCTTAGATCAAATTATGGGACTAATCATTAAATACTACAAAGATCAAAAAATATTTATACTCGCACCAGTAGTTAAGGCAAGGAAAGGCCACTACAGAGAATTATTTGACTATATTTTGAAGCAAGGCTTTATTAAAGTCCGCGTAAATGGAGAAGTTCTAAACATTAGTTCTAAAATTAAATTAGATCGTTATAAGAAACATGATATTGAAATTATTGTTGATCGGCTTCAAATAAAAGATGAAAATAATTTACGATTAAGAGAATCTCTTGAAATAGCTCTAAAATATGGTAAGGACATTCTTCAAATATATGCCCCTGAAAAAAATGAATTACGATTTTTCAGTAAAAACCTAATGTGCCCCAAAAGTGGGATTTCTTATGATTCACCAGAACCCAACTCTTTTTCATTTAACTCTCCAAAAGGAGCATGTAAAAAATGTAATGGACTAGGTATTGAAATGAATATTGATAATAATAAAATCATTCCAGACACAAATATATCTATTGATAAAGGGGGGATAGCCCCTATTGCAAATAGAAATAGTAAATGGATCTACCAACAACTTAGAAACATAAGCAAGCGTTATAATTTCAAACTACAAGATCCCATAAATAAAATTCCTAAAAAAGCTATTGAGGTAATTTTATACGGTTCAAAAGAATCATTTACAATTAAAAATAAAGTTCTTGGTATAACACAAGATTATCAAATAAATTTTGAAGGAATATCAAATTTCATTAACTATCAATACCATCATTCTGAGTCTGGAAGTATAAGAAGATGGGCAAAAAACTACATGGTTAAAAAAAATTGTTCTAACTGCAAAGGGAAACGATTAAAAAGAGAATCCTTACATTTTAAAATTAATGGGTTAAATATATCAGAAGTATCACAATTAGACATTAATGATCTTTATAAATTTATATCAAGCCTAGAGGATGTTTTAGATAATAAGCAAAAGAAAATTGCAGCAGAGATCATCAAAGAATTAAAAACACGTATTCAATTTTTATTAAATGTAGGATTAAATTACCTAAGTTTAAATAGAAGTTCAAGATCACTATCAGGTGGTGAAGCTCAAAGAATAAGGCTTGCCACTCAAATAGGAACTCAATTAGTTAATGTATTATATATTCTTGATGAACCAAGTATAGGACTTCACCAAAGAGACAACTCTAGATTGATTAAATCACTTAAAAATCTTCGAGATAATGGAAATTCAGTGCTAGTGGTTGAACACGACAAAGAGATGATAGAAACAGCTGATTACGTTCTAGATATTGGCCCAGGAGCTGGTATCCATGGAGGAGAGATTGTTTCACTAGGATCACCAAAGCAAATAAAAAAAACAAATACGATCACTTCACAATACTTAAACGGATCAAAACAAATAAAAACACCTTCTTCTCGAAGAGTTGGAAATGGAAAGTACCTATGTCTTGTTGAAGCTTCAGGAAACAACTTAAAAGGGGTAACTTTGAAATTGCCTTTAGGAAAACTAATCTGTATTACTGGAGTATCTGGAAGTGGTAAATCCACACTAATTAATGAAACACTATACCCTATCCTAAATAGTCATTTCTTTAATGCACTTCAAAAACCTAAGCCATATAAAAGTATACATGGAATAGAAAATATTGATAAAGTAATAGCTATAAACCAATCTCCTATTGGGAGAACTCCTAGATCCAATCCTTCAACATATACTGGTGTATTAAGTGAAATTAGAAAATTATTCTCCGAAGTTGTAGAATCCAAAATTAGAGGATATAAAGCAGGTAGATTTTCATTTAATGTAAAAGGTGGAAGATGCGAAATTTGTGAAGGTGCTGGAATGCGTGTGATAGATATGAATTTACTGCCAGATGTTCATGTAAAATGTGAAGGCTGTAATGGACAAAGATTTAATAGGGAAACATTAGAAATTCGCTACAAAAACAAATCAATTTCTGATATACTAAAAATGACAATAAATCTTGCAGTAGATTTCTTTGAACCTATCCCAAAAATATATAAAAAATTAAAAACATTACAAGATGTTGGATTAGGTTATATAACTCTTGGACAACCTTCTACGACACTTTCTGGGGGTGAAGCTCAAAGAGTAAAACTTGCTAGTGAGTTAAGTAAAAGAGATACTGGGAATACACTTTTCATTCTAGATGAACCCACAACAGGGCTTCACTTTGAGGATATTCGCATCTTAATGAATGTACTAAACAAACTCGTTGAAAAAGGAAATACTATTTTAATTATTGAACACAATATGGACGTAATAAAACTTGCAGACCATATTATAGACCTTGGCCCCGAAGGAGGAGAGAAAGGTGGGGAAATTTTATGTGAAGGAAGTCCAGAGAATATTTTAATTAACAAAAAAAGCCATACCGTAAAATACCTCAAAAAAGAATTAAATAGTAATAATTAAATTATTTAGATGGAATATTTAACTTAACGGTTGTTCCATTATTTTCCTCTGAAATTATGTGAATTTCACCACCATGAAGTTGTATTAATTTTTTTGTTATAGATAAACCTAAACCAGTAGATTTCTCCCCTAAAACCCCTATTCTTCTAGAGTTTGTAAATACCTCAAATAGATTAGGTAATAATTCTTTTGGGATTCCAATTCCAGAATCACTTATACTAAGTGTTAATTTATTATCTACAATCTCTAAACCAATATCTATAGTTCCATGATCTGGTGTGAATTTGATAGCATTAGATAGTATATTTGTTATGATTTGATGAAATCTTAGTGGATCTAAAGGAAAAGATGTACTTGTTTTTGGTAGGGATACGGTAATTTTTTTATCTATTAAATTATCTCTATATAAATGAATAATTTCATTAATACTATTTTCTACAATTAAAGGAACTCTGTTTAAATGAATAGATTCCATATCAGATTGAATATAGGATAGCAAATCTTCCATTAATATCAAGGTGTCTTCACAATCTGATATAATTTGAGATGCTTTTTTTTGATGATCAATTTTTTTTAGATTCGACAATAATACTTCTGAGGTAATTTTAATTGCTGAAATTGGTGACCTTAAATCGTGAGCCAACATTTTTATTACATCCCCTTGAACTTTATATAAATTAGCTTGTTTAAACTCTTGATTTTTTCTCTCAGTAATATCTGTGACTACTCCCACCATCCTACTTATTACTCCAAACTTCCCAAGTACTGGAATCATTTTGCCACTCATCCAATAAACTTTATCATCATTTGGCTTTATTATTCTAAATTCAAATTCTTTTATACTTTTTTGTCTTATTGACTTATAGAATAATACAAGCAGATTCTTTTTATCGTTGGGATGAATAATTAACTTAAAAATAGAAATTGGATCTTTATAAATCATCTCCTTTCTGATCCCTAAGGTGTTATAAGAGTCATTTACGTGTAATACTTTTAAATTTAATGGGTTCGCGCTACTAACAAACGTAACATGATCGATGTTATTAAAAATAACATCTAACACTCATAAGAGCTAAGATTCATCATTATAATATATTATTATACTAATCTATATTTTATATTCTGCAATGAGATTGACAAAATACTTAGTTGGAAAAGCATATTATAAATCCATATTTACATTAAAATAAGAGCTTTACAAGCCAATATTTATTAATTAAAAAAATTACCGTGAGTTTTTATTTAACTTCAACAACCTAAAATTATAATATCTATTACATTAAAATTATACCATTCAAATATACTAATTTTTAAAATTAATGATTCTTATCATTAATATGTTAATCAAATACTAATAAATCATACATCTAATAAAAAGATCATATTTATACTAAATTATAAATGACAAATAGTAATTGATGAAACAATTTATCGGTCATATTTAGCTAGGTTAAAGACTCAAAAAACAATTGAATTAATCAAATCTTTTCTATATTTGCAATCTTATTAAAAAAGGCCCCGTAGCTCAACTGGATAGAGTATCACACTACGAATGTGACGGTTGCAGGTTCGAATCTTGCCGGGGTCACCCAA
>MDTB01110519.1_pt1 | contig 13171 bp, 16 predicted proteins | sample 811161 | NCBI WGS metagenome assembly MDTB01 (sample SAMN05326650, study PRJNA326480) | marine metagenome | isolation source: seawater | place: Mediterranean Sea | collected 2009 | reverse complement strand
TTCTTAGCTTTTTTCTTAGTTTTCTTTGCCGCTTTTTTTCTTCTCTTAGGCATCTTTAGCTCCCTTTTTTAGTTAAACGAATCAATATGATTCGCTGATACTGTATTTTTATTTTTTTAAACAAGTTATGTCAATTCTTTAATTCATTTGTAAAAAATCTTTAAATAAAAAAAATAAATAAAAAAAACAAAAAAAATTTTTTATAAACTTAAAAAAAGTTAGTGTTTATGCGTATAATAACAAGCTTTTTTATTATTTGTAAAGTTTTTCTAATTCGTTTTTATACTTTTGAATTATCTTATATCTTTTAAGTTTTAAAGTTGGTGTCATTAAACCATTTTCAATTGAAAATTGTTCTTCAATGATAATAAATTTTTTTATTTTTTCAATTTTAGTTAATTGCTTATTTTTTTTTTCTATTTCATTATTAATAATTTCAAAATCAATATCTTTTTCGTTATTATTTAATACTATTAAAGCAACTAAAAATGGCTTATTGTCTCCATATACTAAAGCTTGATCTATAAATTCTATTTTTGTAAGGTCATTTTCAATTTTGACGGGTGAAATATTATCTCCACCTGGAGTTATAAGAATGTCTTTTTTTCTATCAGTAATTTTCAAAAATCCATTTTCAATATGACCAATATCCCCTGAGTGCAACCAGCCATTTACTATTGTTTTTTCTGTTTCGTATGGTTTATTCCAATAACCTAACATAACATTTTCACCTTTTATTAAAATTTCTCCGTCTTCAGCTATCTTAATTTTATTTCCTTTAAATGGAGTTCCTACTGTATCAATCCTTATATCATCAATAGAGTTACAACTTACAACAGGTGAAGTTTCTGTTAATCCATAACCCTGTAATGTGGGAAGCCCGATGGAATTTAGAAATATGCCTACCTTATAGTCTAATGCACCCCCACCTGAAACGAATGCTTTTAAAGAACCTCCAAATTGTGACTTAATTTTTTTTCTTACTAATCTTTCACAAACGAAATTGATCAATTTTTCCTTAAAAGAAAGTTTTTTTTTCAAAAAATTTTTTTTTCCTAAATCGAGAGTTGATTGTACTAATAGTTTTTTAATACCTGTGGCTTTTTTGAATGTTGAGGATATCTTAAGATATAAATTTTGATAAAATCTTGGTACAGCAGTCATTATATCGGGACAACATTCACTCATATTTTTAATAAGCTTATCTATACTCTCAGCATAAAATATTTTTGCTCCTACTGCAATTTGTACAAACTGAACTGTATGTTCATAAGAATGAGATAGTGGTAGCCATGTTAGAAATTTAGGTTTGTGATTTATTATTTTATTTAATAATTCTGTTGATCCCTCGCAATTATTCAATATACCACCATGACTTAACATAACCCCTTTAGGATTTCCTTGCGTACCCGAAGTATAAATTATACATGATATATCTTGTCTTCGTAAATTAACTTTTTGCAAATTTTTTTCTGTATAATCTTTTTCTTTGAAAATTTTATCTAAAGTTATAATTTTAATTTTTTTCTCTAATAGGATATTATCGAAACTTATAACAACTTTTATGTAATCATATTTTGAAATCAAATTCTTAATTTTATTAAACTGAGACTGATCAGAAACTAATATCATAGTTGGCTTACAATCATTTATGAGATAATCATAATCTCTTTCACTATATGTCGTGTAAGCTGGGACTGTAATTCCATCTGATAGCATTATAGCTAAATCACTTATTAACCATTCGGGTCTATTCTCAGAGATTAATAAACATCGATCTTTAGGAGAAATATTTTTGCTAATACAGCTAGATAATTTTTGAATACATTCAAATGTTTGTTTCCAGGTATATCTTGAACTTTTATCTTTTAATGATTGTAAAAAAATAACGTTTTTATCTTCTAATTCATATTTTGCTAAAAATAGTTCTAATAAATTATTAAATTTGTCTAATTTCATAAAATTTGGTGGGCGAAGAGAGAATCGAACTCTCACTTCTTGCAAAACACGATTTTGAGTCGTGCGCGTCTACCAATTCCGCCATTCGCCCTTTACTTAAAAAAATATAATTTAAATAGTATAAGAACTAAAATTATATTAAAACCAAAAAAATGTTCTCTAAACTCTATAATAAATGCTTAACATTGGCAGCACATAAAAATTCGAATTATTTTCTAGGTGTTGTATCTTTCTTAGAAAGTTCATTTTTTCCAATCCCACCAGATGTGATGATTGCACCGATGGCAATTTCAAAAAAAAATGAATTTATTAAAATTTTCTTAATAGCTACAATATTTTCGGTTCTTGGGGGTATTTTTGGTTATATTTTGGGTGCGTATTTTATCGATCTAGCAATGCATATAATCGAATTTTATAATTATGAAAAAAAAGTAATCATTTTAAAAAATACACTAAACCATGGTGAAGGCTTCCTAGCTTGGCTTGGTATTTTATTTTTAGCGGGATTTACTCCCTTACCTTATAAAGTTTTTACTATTGTAAGCGGAGTGATAAGTTTTAATTTTCCTATTTTTATTCTTATTAGTCTTATTTCTAGAGGACTAAGATTTTTTATAGTATCTTATTTATCTTCAAAGTTTGGTAACACTTTTAGTAATTTTATGAGTAGACACGGTCAAAAATGGTTTACAGTACTTGGAGTTACTATTCTAATTATTATGTTAGTTTTTTATTTAATTGCGAAATTTTATGATTTTTCTTAAAAAAAAATATTATTTACAAATTCTTTTTATACTAAGTTTGATAACATTAATATCTGCATACTCAATTCAATATTTACTTGGTTATAAACCATGTAATCTTTGTCTCATTGAACGAATACCTTATATGCTTGCAATAATTATTTTATTTTTAAATTACAGGTTTAAAAGAGATGAAATTTTTTTCAGCATATTACTAATATTAGTTTTTTTATTTTCATTTTTAATATCTATATATCATTATGGAATCGAAATGGGATTAATTGAAGAGTCTAGTATTTGTGCATCAAATAGTATAAATTTAATATCTAAAGAAGAAATTTTGAAATCCTTACAAAAGATTAATATAAGTTGTAAAGATGTGACATTTAGAATTTTTGGATTTTCACTAACTATGTATAATATACTACTTAGTATTATAATGTTTTTAACATCAATAAAAGTTTATTTTATAAGTTATGACTCCAAAAAGTAGAATTGAAGAATTTATAAGAGTAGATCATGCAGGTGAAAGAGGGGCTGTAAAGATATATGAAGGACAGCTTCTTGCTTTAAATACTTTAGTTAAGGATGAAAGTCTTAAAAAAATAATTGAGGAAATGAAGGTGCATGAAACAGAGCATTGTGAATTTTTTGAAAAAGAAATAAAAAAAAGAAATATTGCTCCAACAAAATTTCTTCCTTTGTGGGATTTACTTGGGATGGGCTTGGGTTTTGGTTCAACATTATTAGGTAAGAAAGCAGCTATGCTATGTACTGCTTCTGTTGAGGAAGTTATTGATAAGCATTACCAGAATCAAATTGATCAACTAGATTCAAGTGAAAAAGAACTTAAAAAGAAAATAAAAAAATTCAGAGAAGACGAACTGGAGCATAAGGATATAGCTTATCAAAAAGGGGCAACTAAAACTGGATGTTATTCTCTACTTGATAAAGTAATCAAAACTGGATCAAGGATAGCTTTTAATATCTCAGAAAAAATTTAAATTATATTAAGTTTCTAACTCGACGTCCCAATATAAATAATCCATCCAGCTTTTATGTAAATAGTTGGGAGGGAAATGTTTGCCATTTTGGTGCAAGTCTTCAGTTGTAGGTCTATATGGATACTGACTCAATTTCATTCCTGAAAGCTTTAAAAGTTTTCCACCTTTTTTTACGTTGCAAGTTGAGCAAGCAGTAACAACATTATCCCAGTTGGTTTGCCCTCCTTTTGATCTAGGCAATAAATGATCAAATGTTAACTCATGTCCACTTCCACAATACTGGCATGAGAATCGATCTCTTAAAAAAACATTAAATCTTGTAAAACTTGGTTTAGATTGTGGAACAATATAACTTTTAAGAGCAATTACACTAGGAAGTTTCATTTGAAAAGATGGGCTTCTAATTTGTCGGTCATAGTTACTTACAATGATTACTCTATCAAGAAAAACTGATTTAATAGCATCCTGCCACGACCAAAGAGAAAGTGGATAATAACTTAAAGGTCTATAATCTGCATTTAAAACAAGTGCAGGACATTTTTCTAGAGAAACATTATTCTCACCAAATTCATTCATAAATAAATCTTATATTAATTAAATTATGATATCAATATTCTATGTATCATATTTCTTCAAAATATAATTCAAAGCTACACTAGATGCGTCAATAGGAATATGATGTCCACAATTTTTTATTAAATATGTCTCTACATTAACATCTTCTCTTAAAAGAAAATCTTTTGCCTCTAATAAATGTGTTGGTGAAACAATATCATCTTGATCACCATGAATTAATAAAGTGCTAGTCAAATTTTTTTTTCTAGTTTTTAAATTTTTTATATCAATTATTTTTCCAGAGAAACCTACTATACATTTAAAAGGTTTTTCAGCAGTTAAACCAATATTAATTGACATCATACAGCCCTGGCTAAAACCAGATAAAACTATCTTTTCATTATCAACATTAAATTCTTTTTTTATTTCTTCTATAAATAAATTAAGTTTTTTTTCTGCTTTTAAAGACTCAGTCAATATATAATTTGGATCATCTTTTGTTAAATCAAACCATTGATACCCATTTGGGTTAATTTTACATTTTTCATGACCATTTGGACAAATAAAAATTGTATTTGGTAAATGTCTCTTCCAATTCAACGAAAGAGTGCTTATATCTTTACCATCTCCACCATATCCATGGAGTAATATAACTATATTGTTAATATCACTCTTTTTTTCGGGTTTTATAATTGTGCTATCAAGACAAAATGTCATAATAATTAAAATTTGTTTTTTATTTTATAAAACACTTTACTATATGAATAATGTTTACTGGAATATTTGTTAAAATTTTATCTATAACTCTTTTGATTGCTGTCGGAATTGTATTGATTCTAGGCATAGGAACTTTATTTAGGGGGGGAAATACAAGTAAAAGATATTCAAATAAATTAATGCAGATGAGGGTCCTCTTACAGTTCATGGCAATTATTTTTTTAATAATTTTTGCATACTTTTTTAAAGATTAATTGATATTTTTTAACCACTTGAGAAATTCTTTATCCTCAAAATCGATCGAACCAATTATTCTCGCAAATTCTTTTCCTTCTTTATTAAACATAATTGTTGTGGGTATTCCCCTTAACCCAAAATCTTTTGCAAGAGTTTTTGGATTATCAAAATAAATATTGAGATTTTTAATATTAAGGTCACTAAAAAATCTTTTTGACTTTTCCAAATTGTCTTTTCCAACATTAATTGGGAATATTTCTATATTATCCAAATTTATGTTATCTTTTAAAATATCTAATGACGGCATCTCTTCTTTGCAAGGTGCGCACCAAGTAGCCCAAAAGTTAAGTAATACTAGATTACCTTTATAATCACTTAGCTTTACAGTTTTTCCTTCTGAGTCTTGAAAAGAAATATTATTATATGTCTTTAATTCCTTATTAATAATAATATTTTTGATAATTGGCGCTTCATCAGCAAAACCATTAGAGAGAAAAAATATAAATATTATTAAAAATCTCATATTAAATAGGTATAACTAATTATCATGGCTAAAAATAAAAACAACCAGGCAATATGGAACAGTAGAATTAAGAAAAAAGGGTCAACGCTTTTTCAAAAATTTGGTGGATCCATAGATGTTGATAAGAGACTGTACAGAGAAGATATTAAAGGTTCAATAGCTCATGTTGAAATGTTATTCAAACAAAAGATTATTTCTTTTAAAATAAAAAATAAGATTATATACGGGCTTCAAAAAATAGAAAAAGAAATATCAAAAAATAAATTTGAATTTAATAAAAAATATGAAGATATTCATATGAATATCGAAAAAAAACTTTTTAAAATCATTGGAGAAGAAGCAGGATATATTCATACAGGCAGATCAAGAAACGACCAAGTTATAACTGATTTAAAGATTTGGATTAAATCAGCAACTAAAGAAATAATTCAAATTATAGATAAAATAATTAAATCTAATATTCAGGTCGCAGAAAAACATATTGAAACTATTATGCCTGGTTTTACACATTTAAAAAATGCTCAACCAATTTCACTAGCTCATTACTTAATGGCCAATGTTGAAATGTTCATAAGAGATAAAAAAAGATTTTTGAATAATTTAAATAATTTAAATGAAAGTCCACTTGGCGTTGCTGCTATTGCTGGAACATCGTTTAATATTGATAGAAATTATACAGCAAAAAAGTTAGGTTTTAATCACCCTAGCAATAATTCAATAGATACCGTTTCGGATAGAGATTTTGTCCTAGAATTTCTCTTTAGTATATCTGTATGCTCGATGCATATTTCTAGGATTGCAGAGGAACTAATAATTTGGAACTCTGATGGATTTAAATTAATTACTCTTTCGGATAAAATAGTTACTGGATCATCAATCATGCCCCAAAAAAAGAATCCTGATCCATTAGAGTTCTTAAGAGGTAAAACTGGAATAACTTTTGGGAATTTGTTTTCAATGCTTACGATATTAAAAGGTTTGCCCTTATCTTATTTTAAAGATTTACAAGATGATAAAGAAATTGTTTTTAAGTCTTATGATACCCTAGTTATTTGTTTAAAGATATTTGATGAAGTCTTAAAAAATTTTTCACCTAATAAAAAAGAAATGTACAAACTAGCTGATACAGGATTTATTACAGCGACTGATCTTGCAGATTACTTAGTTGAGAATCACCTAATGTCATTTAGAAAAGCTTACCAAAAAACAGCGGAAATTGTAAATCTCGCTGAAAAGAAAAGAAAAAAACTTAGTGAACTAAGTATTGAAGAACTTAAGATAATCGAGCCTAAACTTACTGCTGATGTTTTAAAAGTTTTTGATTTAAAAAATTCTGTAAATTCAAAAAAATCTTATGGAGGAACAGCTTTTGAAAACATTAAAAGAATGATATTGAAATATAAAAAAAATAAATGATTAATAAAATTTTAATATTTCTGTTTATTTCTATCTTGCTTTTTTCTTGCGGAAAAAAGGGTGATCCAATTTATAATGAAAAAAATCAAAAATCAGAAATGATTAGTTTTCCAAAAAATATAGTTTCATGATTTATAAAAAAAATAGACTAATATTAGATGGGGTAGACCTTGCTTTTTTAGGGAGAAAATTTAAAACCCCTCTTTATTGTTACTCTTTTAAAAAAATTAGAGATAATATTTTAAATTTAAAAAAGCATTTTAAAAATATTGATCCTTTAATTTGTTACGCAGTAAAAGCAAATCCAAATTCAAATATTTTAAAAGAAATTAAAAAATTTAATTTAGGAGCAGATGTGGTTTCTATTGGAGAATTAATGAGAGCATTAAAATCTGGTATTGATCCTCAAAAAATAGTTTTCTCCGGAGTTGGTAAAACTACTGCTGAAATTGAATATGCAATAAATAAAAATATTTTGTTAATCAATTCAGAGTCTAAAAGTGAAATATTAGAGATAGAAAAGATTGCTAAAGCAAAAAAAAAAATTGTTAATATTGGTATAAGACTGAATCCAAATACTGACGCATTAACTTTAAGTCAAATTTCAACAGGGAAAAAAGAAAATAAATTTGGTGTGAATCAAAAAATATTTTTACGACTTGTAAAATATTTAAAAAAATCAAAATATTTAAACTTAAATTGTTTAAGTGTACATATTGGTAGTCAAATACTAAATTTAAAACCATACCAAAATATGCTCGATGTTGTTGACAAGACTATAAAAAAATCAAATCACAAATTTAAATTCATTGATCTTGGCGGAGGGATGGGTATCGATTATGATCATAATAATTCTGGATTAGATTATAAGAAATATTCAAAAAGTATTGAAAAATTTAAAAAAAAGAATGAATGTAATATTATTTTTGAACCAGGCAGATCAATTATAGGTAATTCAGCAATTTTAATAACAAAAATTATATATATTAAAGAAGGATATAAAAAAGATTTTGTTATTTTAGATGCTGCTATGAATGATTTAATTAGACCAGCATTATACGGTGCTTATCATAAGATATTACCTTACAAAAAATTAAGTAAATCAAAAAAGAAAAATTATGAATTTGTTGGTCCAATTTGTGAAAGTACTGATACGTTCGCTACAATAAAAAAATTTCAAATACTAAATGAAAAAGACTTCTTAGCTATATGTGATGTTGGAGCTTACGGAATTTCTTTGGCCTCAAATTATAATTTACGACCAAAACCTATTGAAATTTTAATAAAAAAATCAAAAATTAAAGTTATCAGTAAAAGACAAAAAATGTCTGAGTTACTATAACATTTAAAATAATGTTAAGAAATTTGGTATTTGCTATTATTTTTTTTACAGGAATAATTTTTATATCATTGGTTTTTTTACCAGCTTTTATTTTGCCTCAAAGAATTATTTTATTCGGAGGAAAATTAATGGGCTATTGGACTGGTTTTTGCCTAAAAATGATTTTATCAACGAAAATTAAAATTTTAGGTAAAGAAAATATTATTAAAGACAGAAAGTTTTTTATTGCTGCATCTCATCAATCAATGTTCGAAACTTTTTATCTTCAAACAATTTTTGACTCTCCAATTTTTATTTTAAAAAAAGAACTGATGTTTATTCCAATTTTTGGATGGTATTTAAAAAAAATCGGCTCGATTTCAATAAAAAGAGAGCAAATTTCCAGAGATAATTTAGATTTTTTTGGTGATATTATTAAAAGTGCAAACAAGTCAGAAAGGCCTATTATTATTTTTCCTCAAGGAACAAGGGTCAAACCTCAGGAAAGGCCAACTTTCAAAAAGGGCGCAGCTAGAATTTATGAAGCTTTAAAAATTTCATGCCAACCTGTTGCAGTCAATTCTGGTTTTGTATGGCCCAAAATTGGACTAAGAATACCCAATAAACAAATTACTATTTCTATATTACCTTCTTTAGATTATGGATTAGAAAAAAATGAATTTTTAGATATTTTAGAGAAGAAAATTTATACTGCACTTGATAAGATGGATTAACCTTTCATAGGCATAACAACATATATACTATCAAAATCTCCTGGGTCTTTAATTAATGCTGGAGATCCGGTATCGTTAAAAAAAATTTCTATTTTTTCACCATCTAGCTGAGAAGCGACATCAATTAAATATCTAGAATTGAAACTTATTTCTAAATCATGATCAAATCTTACTGTCAAAGTTTCATTACCATCTCCACTATTCGTACTATTTACAGATAAATTCAAAGCATCCTTTGTTAAACTAAATTTAACACCGTCTTTTTTGTCTAATGACACTGATGCAACGCGATCAACAGATCCTAAAAAGAGTTTAAGATCTAGTTCTAATTTTTTTTGGTTATTTTTTGGAATAACTTGAATATAATTAGGAAACTTGCCATCAATTAATTTCGATATTAGTATGCTATCATTTAGTTCAAATTTTATTTTTGATTTAATGTTAGATATTTTTACTTCACCATCATAATTATCTAATAATGAAATAAGTTGAAAAATAGTTTTTTTTGGTAAAATGATGGGTTCAAACTTTATTTTCTCATTGATACGAATTTTAGAAATAGACATCCTGTGACTGTCAGTTGCAACGGCAGTAAGATAATTTTTATCCTCAACTTGGGTTTGGTGAAAATAAATTCCACTTAAGTAATGTCTTGTTTCGTCATTAGAAATAGAAAATTTACATTTATTCAGAAGTTTAAGAAGACTTTTAGAGTTGATTAAAAATTCATCTTGGTTGAAATTTACTTCAGTTAATGGAAATTCTGAAGGACTAATACAATTTAGATTAAAAACAGATTTTTCGGATTCAAGTTGTAGTTTGCTTGAGTCTGATAATGATAAGTTTATTTTTTTTCCAGATGCAAACTTTCTTACGATGTCATACATTATAGACGAGGTAGTTGTTGTCTTTCCTGCTTCAATCACTTCAATATTTTTAATTTGATGAATAAATATTAAGTCCAGATCAGTGGCTGTAATAGTTAATTTAGAATTACTTGCATCTAATAAAACATTTGAGAGTATGGGCAATGTGCTTCTTTTCTCTATAACTCCCTGACAATAATTAAGCGCTTGCTGAAGATCTTGTTGATTAGCGTTAAATTTCATTATCTTTATTATTATATAATATTTGATTTTTTAATTTATTAATATTTTCTACCATCTCCGGGTTATTTTCTTTAAGTTTCTCTATAGTCTTAACAGAATGAATAATTGTTGTATGATCTCTATTAGAAAATTCTCTACCAATTTCTGGAAGAGATTTTGAAGTCAGAATTTTTGTCAAATAAATAGCTGTTTGTCTAGGTCTTACTAGGTATCTTGATCTTCTAGAAGATAACATCTCATTTTTACTTATTTTGAAAAATTTACAAACAAGTGTTTGTATTAGATCAATTGTAACTTTATTTTCAGACAAATTTAATAAATCTTTTAAGACAATTTTTGTTTCAGATAAATTTGGTGTCTTGTTATAAATCCTTGAAAATGAGACTATTCTGTTTATCGCACCAACAAGTTCTCTTATACTAGTAGTAATTTCCGTACTAATATAATTTTGAATTTCTTTTGAAATAATTATTTGATCAGAATAAAGATTATTTAATTCTTGAGTTTTTTGTTCTACAATTTTTTTTCTTAATTCATAATCTGGTTTTTGGATATCTACTACTAAGCCACCAGAAAATCTTGATTTAATTCGTTCTTGTATTCTTGATAATTTATTTGGTGCTCTATCAGCTGAGACTATAATTTGTGATCCTTTATCCAAAAGCGCATTAAAAGTATGAAAAAATTCCTCTTGCATAGCTTCTTTACCGTTCATAAACTGGATATCATCTATCAACAGAATGTCTGTATTTCTAAAATACTCCTTAAATTTAACCATATCATTTGATTTAATTGATTTAACAAATTGATACATAAATCGCTCTGCTGAAATGAACATTACTTTATTCTCTTTTTTAAGTTCAAGACCAATAGCATTTAACAAATGTGTTTTTCCCATACCTACTCCACCATAGATATATAGGGGATTATAATGAGAAATATTTTCAGAAACTTTTACGGATGCTTCAAAAGCAAGTTTATTACTAGATCCTGTTAAAAAATTATCAAATCTTTTATTAGAATCAATTCTGTTATACTGAAGATATGAGTCCTTTAAAAAGGATATATTCTCTTTTTTTTTAAAACTTTGAGGAACTTCATTTTTTACCTCATCTTTACCTATTTTTTGTTCCGATATTTTGAACTCAATTCGAATTATGCTTTTTTTATAGCTTTTAACTATTTGTAAAATTTGATCTAAATATCTTGATGTTATCCAATCTCTAATAAATCTAGTTGGAACTTTTAATATTATATAATTATTAAATTCCTCTAAAAAATTTATCTTTTTTAACCAGCTTTCATAAATTTCTGCACCAAGTTTATTTTGCATCTGTAATTGAATTTCACTCCAATTCAAACTTTCAACTTTGAGATTATCTAAATCTTTATTTATAATGCTGTTATTCATAATTTATTTGGAAGACATTTACCTTGAACAACATTCGAATATTTTTTTCAAGAAATAATTTTTTATAATCGAAAAAAAATGAAATCTAGGATTGTGTAAAAATTTAAATCAAAAAAAATTTTTTAAGAGTATTAAATTTTTAATTGAATTAAAAAAAATTATTTATTTACTAAATCTAAATATAGATAAACTTTATTCAATGATTATACATGGTGCGTATAATAAAAGTTGAATCAACCTCAGGTATTAGTTTTACAAAGATGATATTTTTTTAGTAATTCTAGAAATATTTCGTGATGCGTTTTGTTTTTTAATAACACCAGTCTTAGCTACTTTCATTAATTCAGAATTCAATTTAGGCAAGAATTTCTGAGCTTCATTTTTCTTCTTTTCACTTATAAAGAGATTCATTTTTTTTAAAGCATTTTTATATTTACTTTTTCTGGCCTTATTAACAGTCGTTTGTTTAGAAATTCTTCTAATTTTCTTAATTGCAGATTTTGTATTGGCCATATGCGCAGGGGTATAGCTTGAGAATTTATCTCGGTCAATAAAAATAATTATCTATTTTTGACAAGATTTACAAAAGAAAGTTGATCTATTAGTTATCATTTTTTTTATAATTACTCCTTTACAATTATATCTTTTACAAACAAGTCCCTCCCTATGATAAACTTTAAAATTGTCTTGAAAACTACCCTGATGACCATTTGTATTTTTAAAATTTCTAATACTTGAACCGCCTTTTTGAATAGCACTACTTAAAACTTTTTTTGAGTTATCGATAATTTCGTTACAATCATAATTACTTAAAAATTTTAATTTTCTGTTTGGATTTACTCGGCTCAAAAATAATATTTCATTCGCATATATATTTCCAATTCCAGATACAAACTTTTGATCGATTAAAAGATCTTTAATTGATCTTTTTTTGTTTTTTATAAAATTTTGAAAGTAATGAAGATTAAATCTGTCATTAAATGGTTCTGGTCCCAAGTGTGAAAATCTTTTTTTTAAATTATCTGCTGTTTTTATTATCTGAAAAAAACCAAACCTTCTAGGGTCATTATAAACAATTTTAAAATCATCAAAAAATATTTCAATGTGATTATGTTTTTTAGGTAAAAAAGGCGAGTTATAAAAACTTAGATTAGTAAATTTTTTTTTTGTCTTTTTGTTTATTAGATGAATAGTCCCAGACATTCCCAAATGAATTAAACAAAATTCATTATTTGGAAAAAAAATAATTAGATATTTTGAAAATCTTGAAACTTTGTCAATTACTTTGTTCTCAAGAAATTTTTTAAAGTTATTAGGAATTTGGATTCTTAAATTCTTATTTCTTATAATTACTTTTTTTATCTTTTTTTGTCTAATTTTTTTATCTAAAGATTGTCTAACTATTTCTACTTCTGGTAATTCTGGCATTTGATACTATATTG
>MDTB01083940.1_pt1 | contig 13171 bp, 13 predicted proteins | sample 811161 | NCBI WGS metagenome assembly MDTB01 (sample SAMN05326650, study PRJNA326480) | marine metagenome | isolation source: seawater | place: Mediterranean Sea | collected 2009 | reverse complement strand
TAAATAACAAATACAAATAAAAGATGCCATAGAAAGACTCCTCCAAACAAGGCCGCTACCCATTTTAAAAGGTGCGGCCTTTTCTTTTGTATAAAGTCAATGGCCACAGCAAAAATAAAGATTTTTGTAAATATAAAAAACCAAGGCGATATGCTTATGGCCCATGCCATAAATGGGTTTGCTTCTTCGACGCCTTTGCCTAATGCGTATAAGGTTAATAGCAAATCAGCGACGTTTCCCAGGTGACAAAGCCAAAACCACAAACGTGTTCCCATATAATAAATATAGTTAAAAACTAATAACTTAAAAAAGTTGTTGCTTATCATTACTATTTACAAAAGAGGTATAATATGAAAATTTCTTGGAAACCAACAGATGATGGCATGAAAGAACTAGTTTATGCTCATGAAGAGCTGATTGGTTATGTTGAAAAAATGTGGAGCACACAAAAGTGGAAAATTGTTCCATATTTTAATCTTGTCGCCAACTTTAGCAGCGAACTTGAACAAAAACACGCATCATCATATGAAGCCGGCAAAGCGCTAATAAAAATGTGGGAAAAAGAGCAATACTACTCGATGCAGATTGCTAATGATGAAGTAGATGAGCCTTATTGGGAAGATGAAGATGATCCATGGGATCCTAGAGTAACACAGCCAATTGATATGAGCAAAGTGTGGTCAAAACCTTGAGGAAATAAAATGAAAAATATATTTGTATTAGTGTTTGTAGCGTTGTTTGCGTTGTCATGTACAGAGACAGAGCAAGGTGGTAATCTTGCGCATTTTACTCCTGATGTTATTAATGCTATTACAGATGTTGAAGAATTAATCGTGGTGCCTGTGCCTGATCTTGTTCCTGATGAATGTGTTGAATGTAAGTGGTATTTTTGTCCACCTCTTAACGAAGTGTGGCAACAAGAAATATGTATGAACATATGTATATACCCACCAACTGTTGTGTCAGAATCTGGATGTGTAGAATATTTAGAGTGTAATCCTTTACAACTTTTAATTGAGACTATTGAATGTGTTACAGATGATGGCTATCCAGGCACACAAAATAAACTTTGTAATAAAGGAAAAATACAATATACTAACTGCGAAACAGAGTGTACTGAAGAATCTTGTAATTATTATGATGATGACTGCGATGGCTTAATCGACGAAGAACAGCTCAATGTTTGTGGTGATTGCGGCATTGTTCCTCCAGAAATATGTGATAACATTGACAATGACTGTAATGGCGATACAGATGAAGATCTTATTCGCTCCTGTGTTACAGCATGTGGTACTGGCTATGAGCTATGCGATTCCGGAAACTGGTCGACCTGTTCCGCTCCACAGCCCACAGAAGAAATCTGTGACGGTTTTGACAACGACTGTGATGGGCAAATTGATGAAGAATTAGAATGTATATGTACCATACAAGATGTTGGTACTTTATTTCCTTGCCGTGAAGATCCTCTTATTTGCGGAGAGGGATTTAAAACGTGCGAATGTTTAGATGATGCTTGTACTAACATTGTTGTGACACCTTGTTACGCTCTTTGTCATTGGTACCCACCTGCTGACGCATCAACTTGTGATCCACTTATTGGCCAAATTATTGAGCAAGAAGAATGTAATAATTTTGATGAAAATTGTAATCAATTAATCGATGAAGACTTGCTTGCTTCTTGTTATAGTGGGCCACCAGGTACTTTAATGCAGGGAATATGTATTCCGGGCACAATGACGTGTGAAGCCGGCGAATGGGGATCCTACTACAATGAACAGTTTACACCTAGCTACTGTGACGGCGAAATTACACCACAAGAAGAAATTTGTAATGGTCTTGATGACAATTGCGATGGTGAAACTGATTATGGCGAGGAAATGAAAGAAACAGATATCTTGTTTGTTATAGACTGGTCTGGTTCAATGAATGATGAAATAACTGCTGTCTTAACAGCTTTGAACCAGTTTGCGCAAAATTATAGTGATGAAGATGTGCTGAAGTGGGGTGTTGTTCGTGGCCCGCTACACTATCAAAGTGGCGCGCCTCATGAACGTCTTGAATTGACACACAATTTGTCTGGCTTTAGTGATTTCCTATCAACTATGTCAGGCCTAAATGTTATTGCTGGAATGAGCACAACAATGGAAATGCTTATCGACGCAGTATACTTGGCTATACACAATATAACTAACACACTTCCAGTTCCTTTAGAAGATTTAGCTTGGAAAGGCACTCTTCCCTCTAGTAGCTATGGAAGTGTTGTGAAAGAGTCCGATCCTCCTCTTGAAGATTTTAAAATCAATTGGCGTCCTGATGTTGATAGAGTTATCATCGTTTTTAGCGATGAAAGGACTCAGAGCTACCTACACCCTCCTATCTCTGTAAACCAGCTAGAAGCGGCACTTGTGGCCACGCCACGCTTAAAATTATACACATTCTCACAGTATTCTTTCTGGAGCTGGGATGAGTTAGCTATAGCAACGGGCGGTAAAGACTTTCAATTAACAAACAACCCAACTGAGATGTATAATAGTTTAATGGAGATATTAGATGAAATCTGTAAGGATGGGCAAGAATAATGGATGAAAGAGAAAAGCTTAAAATTGCCATGAAGAATGCAAAAAAAGTTATTGAAGAAATGAAAAAAGAAAATCAGAAGCTTCAAGAGGAAGTTGATTCGCTTTGGGCGATGATGGATGAAATGACAAAATCTGATATTGAAAACCATGCGCATCTTCTTAAAGAACTTGAATCTGATGCTCTTATAAGAAGTCTCATGATTACAAAAAAGAAAGTTGACTGTTGAGGAAGCATGAGTGAAAAAGAAAATATTATCAATTTTAATTATATTATTCTTTGCCGTTAGTTGTAATTCTCATAATAATGTAATATTTTCAAATACTTATAGTAAAATTTATAAAAATTCTAGATGTAAACCATCAGATGGTTTTCCGCAAATGATTATGATTCCGTTTTTTCACAGAGCAACACAAATTGTTCCTGACTGCCAGACTTATCCAAAACACAAAACTGCCTTAGCGCTAATGGTGTTTTATCATAAATGGCAAGAATATTTTGGTGATGATGACTACGCAGTCAAAGAATTGCTTAATAAAGTCATGATTAAGTGGGGTCGACATCTAAGAACAATTGAAGCTAGAGGCTTTAACTTACATGGGGAGCCTATTACTAAAGCTACAATTCAAGGCATTGTAGAGACTGATACAATTATTTGGGTTTGGCAAGCATATGGTAAAATATCAGAAACTAGTTTAATTCACGAATTAGTTCATATTTCTTTAAAAGCAAGCATCGGCACAACTGATCCAGATCATGAAGGTGGTGTCTATCATGGCTGGACGCCGGCTCACACAAGAATGATCAAAGAAGCCAAAGATATGCTGCGTGCGTTTAATATATAAACATCTATTTATAATATGAAAAAATTGTTTGAAAATTGGCGTAGCTTTTTAAAAGAAGGTACTCCTTACGGTGGTTATAATCCAGGATATGCTGGAACTTTAGACTTTGGTCAAGGAACTTCGTTTATGTCGCACAAGCCAGATAAAAAAGATCCTCCTGATGATGTCGACACAAAATTTGTTGTCAAAGCCGTGGTCCACCGAAGTGGTGAAGTGGTACTGCTTCTTAATGATCAAGGTTGGGATTTGCCTGGTGGTCACAAAAAAAGAAACGAAAGCGACAAAGAAGCGCTAAAGAGAGAAGTTAAAGAGGAAACAGGTTTAGAAATTGACTTATCAACTATGACAAAAATAAAACAAAAAGGAAGAAAAACTTACTATCAAGTTGAATATATGAATGATGCTTTTATGCAGCCCAGCGATGAGCATAAAGAAATAAAAACGTATACCTTAGAACAGGTTGAAGATCTCGATAACATCGATAGCTTGTTTAAGAACTTGGTTTTAAAAGTATTAAGTGGAGATATAGATGACCAAGATACTATTAGCTGAAAGAAAAAGAAGACCAACACAAAATATTATGAATAGGGTGCGTTCAAATTATGGCGCTCAAAGTTCTAGAGCAGCTGCCGAGCTTGGTGTTGAAAGAGAGATAGTAGAAAGTATTATCGCTGCCGAATGCGATGGTCGACCGCCGTATCCCAATGGCCAGCTTCGTGTTAGATTTGAATATCATTTATTTTCAAAAAGTGGCTATAATCATAATAACAGAAAATCACTACCATGGGGAGCTAGTGGCCACAGATGGGATTCAATTAACAAAGCAGCCAAAGTAAGCAAATGGGCTGCGTATGCTTGTACATCTTTTGGACCATATCAACTAATGGGCTGGCACTATAAAACATTAGGATATAAAAGCCCAATGGCAATGGTCGAAGCATTTCAAAATGGTGGACTAACAGAACAAACCAACGCTTTTATAAAATTTATTCGCAACTATAGAGGTGGCCAGATTCATACTGCCATTAAGAAAAGTCCTCCTGATTGGGGAACTGCTGGGTTGCGGTATAATGGTGTTCGTCGTTATGGCGATTACATGAAAGCTGCGTATGATCTAGCAAAAAAAGCTCCTGGCGGATCATCGCTGGCAGCTGGTAGCATGGCTTCTTTAGTGCCAGGTGCTGTTACGCCAAAAGCTGCAGTCGGCAAAAAACCAACACTAGATAAAAAATCAATTGTAGTGGCAAGTGATAATGTTAAAAACATTAAACATTTATCACCTGGTAAAACACCAAATATTGAAATAGCTAAAGACTCGCAAGGTCAGTATACTATTTCATATACCGGCAGCGATCCTTTAAATGGAAACATAACTTTTGATAACAGAAACCTTGATAAAGAAGTTAACAGATTGTTTGGTTATAATTCTTGGAATGAATACAGCAAATCTAATAAGTCGATCGATGGCAACCCTAGTGTACATGCTTTACACGTAGGCTATGCTTTAGAAGAGTTTAAAGCAAATTTTGATCCTAATGATTATGTTTTGGTTGGTGTTCCTAAAAACAACTTAACTCCAACTTCTTTTAAAATTAAATTAATTTCTGGACTTCGAAAAGGATTATTTGGTGATGATAAAGGAACAGTCTCACTTTCTAGACTTGGAATATTAAATTCCGCAATGTATGCTCCAAAAGATGGATTGGCTAACGTCGATGTTGTTGACAGGGCAAAAGAAAAAACTGGTATTCTACCACTTGTAACAAGTGTAAAAAGCTCAAATATGCCAGTTGAACATCCAGATGGAAACTATTGGAATTCTAGTTTTAAACCTCAAACAACAAACTCTATCTCTGATGCCCTAACAATTAATCCATCAGAGGAAAAATCAGTTGCTCAATTATTAAAAGAAGTAGCAGAGATGACAGAAGAACAGCTACAAGAACAATTAATTTCAGAATTTTTTGATCTTCAGACAGGATTAAATAAATTATCTAGCTTAGGAGCTGGCGCTGGCGAAGCTGCGAAAAATGCTGGAAGAGCAGCTAAGAGACAATTAAAAAACGCAGTTAATTCAGTAGGAAGAACATTAAGCAAGGCTGGCCGGCGCGCTTTTAAAATTAAAATGTTAAAATTACGTAATATCACAACAGCAACCAGTTTAGCCACAATGAAAGGAATAGGAGCAGCGATAACGGGTATCGGTGCAGTTGGTGGAGCTGTTATCGCCTGGAATATGCTACCCGACGATGCTGATATTGTAGATGTAATCATGTATCTTGTTTTGGGATCTGGTATTGGTGCTGGAATCACTTCTTTAGGATTGTTTTTATTAAAAATGTTGCTTCTTAAAGTACTGGGATTTGTTGTAGTCGCTGCTAAAACAGCTGCTCTAGTTGTAACGGCGTCAGTTGTCGCTTTAGCCTTAAGAATGTTGTATCTTTACGTTACTGATAAAGCAGCATTTAATGTACTGTTTAGAAAAATAAAATCAGGACTTAATTACGCTTGGCAGTCATTAAAAAGACAAGTTGGTTTATCAACCGATATCAGTCTTGAAGAATATTTAAAAATTGCTGATCAAGATAAAGATCTTACTGAAAAAATGATAGCTTTGGCCGGCGGCGAAAAAGTTACACAAAAAACCTCTGAAGCTAGCTCTTCAAATGATTTAGAGTACTTTTTACTTCCGAAGAATTGGAGAAATGGTGTTTATTATACTAAAGCAGAAGGCATCTTGGCGCAAAGAGTTGGTGCTAATTTACAAACTGGCTTAGTCGTTACAGACAAAGGGGAGTTTAGAAAAGATCAACTTATTAAGTTTAATAAAGCTGCTCTTGGAGCAGTTGGGCTAAAAGGTTCTGCGACCGGAAAACCAACTCAATTTGCTACTAGCAAAAGAAAAATAGTTTCTGTAAAAGGTGGAAATGCTTTAATATTTGGGCACAGCCAGTCTGGTCCAACATCAATGGGCGGTGCTTTGGAAGATATTTTAAAAAGCTCTGGCAAAAAAATAACTAGAATTACAATAAACGGTGCGAATGATGAAAAATTAGCAGCTAGCTTAGACAGAATTCCAAAAAATAAATATAATCAAGCATTTTTGTTTTTAAATGGAAACATTTATCGTGAGAGATCTAAAAAACCTGAAGCTTTACAAGTAAGTTCAAAATCTCAAATTATTAATTTTATGCTACAGCAACTTGGCATACCAAAACAAAATATTGTTATAGTTCTGCCACCAGTCAACACTGACAGCAAAAAATCTTTGAGTCGCGCCGGTTTAATAAAGAAAGCTAGGTCTCTTTTTGAAAGGAGTGGATTTAAAGTCGCGACTGTCATTGTAAGTGGTCAAGATAGTTTTTCAGACAGTATACATATTAAAGGTAGCGACGCACAAGTACAATCTTCCATGAGGAACATCGCAGGACAAAAGCTTTTTGAAACTTTATTGGCATACAAGACAGATTTAAGGAGAGAAATAGCATGAGTTGGTTAGTAAACAGATATAATAAAAAATCAGCAAAAAAATATGGCTGGCATCCATCTTGGTTTAGTCCTACTTTGACAGAGTTTGATCAAAATCTTATTGAATCTATAAAAAGATTTCAACATGATCATGAGTTAACAGTTGACGGTAAAGTTGGCCCTAACACTTTTCGTCGTCTGCTGGCTGAACAAGATTTAGAGGAATCAGATAATTTTATCCTTTGCGATGGACAACAAGTTGATATTGATTGGGATGTAAAAATTGATTTACTACCTAAAAATTGTTATCGCACAAATAGAAACAGAAGAAAGCCAAAAATGATTGTTACACACTGGGACGCAACAACTTCTGCTGAAAAATGTAAAAGAGTTTTACAAGCACGCAATATTTCATCACATTTTTGTATTGACAACGATGGTGTAATATATCAATATGTTGATACAAATCATACTGCTTGGCATGCCGGTAAAGTCAACCGCTACTCAATTGGTATTGATTTTACCAATGCTTATTATTTAAAATACGCAGACTGGTATGAAAAAAAAGGCTTTGGTCCAAGACCAGTATGTAAAGATAGCAAAGTACATGGCAGAAGGCTCAAGCCGCACTTAGGCTACTATCCCATTCAAATTAGGGCATATAAGGCCCTTTTAAAGACACTTTGCGATCATTATGGTATAAACCATAACACACCACCTACTGACGGCGTATGGGACGCCGCAGCGTCGGGTAGATACAATGGCATTATTTGTCATTATCACCTAACAAGAAACAAAATCGATTGTGCCGGCCTAGATCTAGAAACTATTGTACAAGAGCTTTAGAGACAACCTCTAATCTGTGCGTCTTAACTTGGTTAACTAAGGCAAATCGAGTAGCCAAGTCTTCGTTAAGCCATAGTATTTCATGCATTCTAAATCCTATCTGTTTGTTGACAATTCCAATTGGCGCCTCAGTTTGTTTTGATAAACCCTTAAGTGTCACAAGGTCTCCGATCTCAATATCCAAAACATTTGTTCCTTCGCAGTACTAATTATAATATAGTCACGGGAGAGACTAATGTTAAACTCTAAAAATAAATTATTTCATAAATTATTAATTTTCTCTTTCATATTCTTTGGTTTAAGTTTAATTATTAACTCTGTAATGGTCTACGCCGCGACAACAAATCGTCATTATGGCAACAAAAACAAAATTCAAAAAATAAGAAAACAGCAGAGAGAAATAATGAGAAAACTTAAAAAGATAGAAAAAAAAGGCGACATAAATATTATTCACCAAGGATAGCTAATGGCAGTTAAAAATAAAAAAGCGAAGGTCCTTGAACTTGATAATCTATTAAGTGTTCCAACTTTTAATAGAAAGATTAACTTTGGTAAGAACAGTGCGGCAATACAATTTACAAATTCAACTTCGCCTTTAATAATATCAGGTTCTAACAATGGCTTAAATATAAGTGGTTCAAGCATATCTGTTGACGCAACAACAATAGCAGCTGGCTCAGCAGCAGATGGTAATAGTTTTGTAGCTTTAGATTCAAATAACAAATTAATTAAAACTAGCCCTGCTACAATAACTAGCTTTGGTGATGATGTTAAAGTTCATTTTGGCGATGACAATGATGCACATATAGAGTATAATGAAGATGGTGATAATTTCCTTGTTATTTCTGGATCTTCTGCTGGAATAGTGTTATCAGGTTCAACAATTCAAATTGATGGAACGCTTGAAGGTGCATCGCCACTTAAAATTGCTGGCGAGGTACAATTTACATCTGCCGGTGAAGGTGCGGCTTTTAATTTTGGACCCAACAAAGAAGCAAAAATATTTTATGAGGATGGAGCCACTGGAACTTTAATAATTTCTGGATCAGCTGCGCATGGTACCACTATTTCTGGATCCGCCTTAGTTGTGTCAACCATTAGTGGAATTGGTGTTGGGGTTGAAAACTCAGACATTACACATGCTATTACTTTACCAAACAATGATAACTCAACAGGAAGAATAAAAGCAAATGCTTATGTTTCATATTCTTCGCAAAGATACAAGAAAGAAATAAAAGTTTTGGACGATCCAATGAATATTTTAAATAAGATTGAAGGTGTATCATTTAAATGGAAAGACACAGATCGTTTAGATTATGGTTTTATCGCTGAAGATGTTGGAAAGGTGTTGCCTAATATTGTATCTTGGGAAGATAACAAACGTGATGCTCAAGGTATGGATTATTTAAAAATTATCTCTTTTTTAGTTGAGGCAGTAAAAAATCAACAAAAAGAAATAAACAAATTAAAACAAACGCTTAAGTAAAAACTACTTATATATTGGTGCGACATTAGAGCAGTATAACGTTTTTTATTGCTATTTCCTCTATGTGAAATCTACTTAGTAAGCGCTGGGTGCATTCGTGTATCTAACGCATAGTAAATTTTTACAATTAACATGGAGGAAAAAATTTATGGCTTTTCAAGCAAATACATCTTTATCAAAACATCTAGCACTAGAGGACTTAAGCGGATCTTCAGTGCCTACATTAGAGGGTTCAATTTTCGCCAGCGGTGGCGTTATGAAAATTCTCTCACCAATTTCCGCTTCTGGTGAAATTGAAGGTACGTCACTTGACATCGAAGGACACGCTGCTGTTGGTGGCAACGTTGTTGCTAGTGGTGATGTCAAAGGCGTTAACCTTTCTGGTTCGAACGACCTTCAATTAAATAATGCGGGTCAAATTCTTATGCCTGGTCTCGCATTAGATCGAGCAGACTTACTTAAGCTTGACGCAATTACAAATGGTACCGTCGCAGCAAGCAAAGCTGTTGTTGTTGACTCAGACAAGGACGCATCTGGCTTTAGAAACGTAACCGCAACAGGTGCGTTTATTATTGGTAATGCTAATATGAATGAGACAGATCTTGAAAAACTTGACGGTATCACAAATGGTACTGTCGCCGCAGCCAAGGCTGTTGTTGTTAACGACAACAAAGATGCTTCTGGTTTTAGACACATATCTTCGTCTAATGGTGGTAATATTAGTGCTGGTGATGGTGGCGCTTTTATTATTGGTAATGCTAGCATGGACGAAACTGACCTTGAGAAGCTTGACGGCATCACAAATGGTACAGCAGCTGCCAACAAGGCGCTTGTTCTTGACGCCAATAAAGCTATCGGCACAATCACTGAGCTTACAGCTTCGCGAGCAAAAATCGGCGTTCTTGATGTTGAAACAATTAACAGTATTACAACAACACAAACATCTTTAGAGATTTTGGATAATACAATTGTTGCTTCTTCTGGATCGAACAGCGCTAACGCAGATGGTGGCGGTCTTCAGATCGGTGGTACAATTGACGATAGTACTGATGGCGTCGCATCGCTTCTCTACAGAAACTCTGGCACTAAACTTGAAGCTTCTATTGGATCTAGCACAATTCTTACAATAAAGCCTACCGGCGTTGATGTAGCTGGCGTCGTTTCTGGTTCAGGCGCACTTCAAGGTTCTGGCGTGGATGTGGCTCTTAAAGTTGAAGCTGGTGGCAATGTTGAAGCTGGTGGCGATGTTAAAGGTGTTAATCTTTCTGGCTCGAATGACCTTCAATTAAACAACGCTGGTCAAATTCTTATGCCTGGTCTTGCTTTGAATCGAGCAGACTTACTTAAGCTTGACGCTATTACAGATGGTACTGTCGCAGCAAACAAAGCTGTTGTTGTGGACAACAACAAAGATGCATCTGGCTTTAGACACTTGTCGGCGTCTAATGGTGGTATTATTACTGCTGGCGATGGTGGAGCTTTTGTCATCGGTAGTGCTAACATGAGTGAAGCTGATCTTGAAAAACTTGATGGTATTACAAATGGTACCGTCGCAGCAAGCAAAGCTGTTGTTGTTGACTCGGACAAAGACGCTAGTGGCTTTAGAAACGTAACTGCTACAGGTGCGTTTATCATTGGCAATGCTAATATGGACGAGACAGATCTTGAAAAACTTGATGGTATCACAAATGGTACTGGTGCTGCTAGCAAGGCGCTTGTTCTTAATGCTGCTTCAGCTATTACAACAGGTGTTAGCAGATTTGTAGCAAGTGGCATTACAGCTTCTGCTGGTGCTGTTGTTCATGGCTTAGGAACTGGCAAGAATCTTAGCGTTCATGCTGGTGCTACTGCGCCAACTACGTCAAACTTTTTAGCCGCGTTTATGTCTGGAGCTGCTGGATCACCACACTCGCTTAATCTCAACGCGGGAGTGGCTGGTGGAGCAAATGGCACAATCTTATCGTTCTTGAGCCCAGGCGTTGGTGACCTAGGTAACTTAAAGTTCTCTGGTGGTTTAATGATCATGTCGTCTTCGGCTGACTTATCTCTTAGAGCACCTGTTACAAGCACAGTTGGTGTTGGTGGTAGATTGCTTCATGTCTCGGGCGCTATGGAAGTTGATGGTAACGCACAGTTTGATGGTAGTGTCACTGTTGGTTCTGATGGATCTGGTGGTACAATCACAGCCAATACATACGCGACTCACTCGGACAGAGAGTTGAAGACTGGTATTGAGCCTATGACTTCTGCTCTTGACAAAGTGATGATGCTTGAGCCTGTTACTTACGAGATGAAAGGTGCCCCTGGCAAAGCTGATCTCGGATTTATCGCTCAGGACGTTGCTAAAATTGTCCCAGAGATTTGTGTTGTTGACGGACAAGGTATTGGTCGCGCAATCGACTACGGTCGTATGTCGGCAGTCCTTGCTGGTGCTGTTAAGGCACAACAAACTCAAATTGATGAGCTTAAAGCAGTTATCGCAAAATTACAAAAGTAATTTGATTAGATAACTAATCCATGGGGGTCGGAGGTTTTCCTCCGGTCCCCTTTTCTTTTTAAACTATTTATACTGAGGTAAAATTATGTCTAATCAATCTACAAATTTAAATCTTCAAACCCTAAAAGACTGGTTCACTTTTGTTGTTGCTGTTGTAGCAACAGTTGCTGGTGTTATTTTTTGGGTTCAATCAATAAATGATCCAAAATTTGAGAGACTTGAGCAAGAAATTCAAACTTTGAAAAACGATATTACCGATATTCGCAACAACAACAATGAGATTTTGCGCACTGTGGGCAGGATTGAAGGTAAATTAAGTAATTAAGTCGCGTTGTTAATTAAAAACTACTTACTATAGGTGTTTTTTATGAAGATTAATGACATATATAAAATAAATCGCTCGCTCAAAAAAGGAATATGGAAAGGCAGGCGTTTGAACAAAGAGGTTGCCATAAATTTAAGAGCTATAGCTAAAGATTTTTTTGATTCTTTAGGTCTTGGCGGCACTCAGTTTGACGATATCACCTTCACTGGGTCGCTGGCAAACTTTAATTACACTAAATTTTCTGATATAGACCTTCACATTCTAGTAGATTTCAAAAAAATCGACGCTGATGCCGAGCTAGTGCGTGAATATTTTAGCGCAAAGTCGTCAAACTGGAACAACAAACACGATATTCGCATCTTTGGACACGAAGTTGAGCTATATGTACAAGATTCTAACGAGCCACATCACTCAACTGGTGTCTATTCAGTACAAAATGATCAATGGTTGGCCGAACCAAAGCGAAAAGAGCCTGAAATTGATGAAAAGATGGTCAAAAGAAAGGTAAAATCGTTTATTGACATGATTGAAAGGGTTCAAGACAAGTATGATGTACAAAAATATCAAGATGCGCACACAGCAGCAAAGAAATTAATTAAAAAAATCAAAAAGTTTCGTCAATCAGGCCTTGAAGACAAGGGTGAGTACTCATATGAGAACCTAACATTCAAATATTTGCGCAATTATGACCATATTAAAGATTTATTTGATGTTCGAACCCAATCTTATGATAAAATGAAGTCTGTAGGCATGGATTACAACAAAAAATTTAAGATATTCGTTAAAAATGATGAATTATTAGATGAAACAGGCTTTAATAGGCTCATAGAGGTCGAAAAATACCAACAAAGAGTAAAAAGACGCCATAAAAGAGCAAAAAAGTGGTTTTTAAAGGGTGGAAAGCAAAATCCAGGGCCTCCTTTTAACAAAAAACCTAGTTATAAGAGGTCCAAGTCTGCTCCAGCAGGCGCAGGAGGGTCATAATGGGCAAAATGTACACATTTTCAGGTTCTCCAAAGGGTCATGAGCACCTAGATGTTATGCATAAACTGCTTAAACAGTTCGTACCTTTTGCCCAGAAAAGGCTTGGTTTTAACAAGCCTGTAGAGATAAATTTGCTGTCTGAC